>Ga0153924_1000188_pt1 | contig 41960 bp, 51 predicted proteins | sample TSNJ008MetaG_FD_104709 | JGI IMG/M metagenome (GOLD analysis project Ga0153924, IMG submission 104709) | Attine ant fungus gardens microbial communities from New Jersey, USA - TSNJ008 MetaG | ecosystem: Host-associated > Fungi > Mycelium > Unclassified | place: USA: New Jersey, Wharton State...
ATAGCACCGGAGTTGTCAAACAAGACAATGTACCAACACGATCCTATGGCTTCACGAGTAGGTGGTTTGGCGGTGGGTATACCGGGGGAAATTCGAGGATTACAGGAAGCACATAAGAGGTGGGGGACTATACCTTGGCAAAAATTGGTTGAACCTAGTGTGAGACTTGCTGCGGGATGGAAAGTGCAGAAGGAGTTGGCGAGACGAATCCAGGCGCGTATTATTGTTTTATTGAGTATAAGTCTAGTCTGCGATTTGACTGTGCGTATAGATGTTCGGTCCTCATATACTAAATGATTCTGATTGGAAAACTGTGTTTGCCCCGAACGGTGTGCTTTTGGTGGAAGGTGATTGGGTAAATAGGACAAATTATTCACGGACCTTATCTATTATTGCTCAACATGGCCCTGATGCTTTTTACGAGGTAAATCCTATAACAAAGAAGTGTTTATTCTCTTTCATTGAATCCATTCAGGGCCCTATCGCTGACGGCATCGTCGACAAGATATGTCAAAAAGGGGGGATCCTGTCCCATGATGACTTGAAAAATTACCGTATCCGCGTGGAAAAACCTCTGATAGGTAGTTACCGTGGAAGAACATTGTATACTACGCCTGCACCGGGAGGTGGAACTTGTGAGCTGTCTCTTACATGGTCCTGGAATATCACATGAAATGGTATTTTGCAAGTGCTTTTACAGATGCTCAACGTCCTGGAACATTATAATATGTCAGAGAGGACCCCCGTTAATGTGCACCGACTTGTTGAGACTATGAAGTTTGCTTTTGCTTCACGGTAGAATTTTGTTTTCCCACATTCAGTTCAGGTTAGCATTGGCCGCTGATTTGGAGATAGGACGAAGATGTCAGATCCTGTAACAGCGGCAGACATTCTTCGGATGTCAAATTTGACAAGTCAGGAATATGCACTCGAGATATTCCATAATATTACCGATGTGTGTTCTTTATTTCTTCCAGAAGGTCTGTCGTTTAAGCAAATCATCCAGGATAGCACCCATCCATCTGAATATTATCACCCTGAATTTGACATACCAGTAGACCGTGGAACGGTAAGTCTCGTCATAGTATGATCGTTGTATCACTTCGTTTATCACTTGAAGACGCATATCTCGGTTGTTGACAAGAATGAGATGGCTGTCTCCCTCACGACTACAATTAATAGCGTTTTTGGCTCGTTCGTCCTTGATCCTGTCACTGGTATCCTTTTCAACAACGAGATGGATGATTTCGCGGTTCCTGGCGTGCCGAATGATTTTGGTTTATACCCTTCACCTTGTAGGTTCAATAGTTACATCACGTTCAACATAGTGAGCGCGACTCATATTGCAAAAAAATATAGACAACTATCCGGAACCAGGCAGAATGCCAGTATCATCAACATCGCCTGCCATCCTAGAAAATTCTGATGGATCACTCTATGCTAGCATAGGTGGCGCAGGTGGCGGTCGGATATTCCCTTCTGTCGTTCAAGTTTTATTGAATCTCGGTTGGGGAATGGATGCGAGCGAAGCAGTGGAGTTTGGTCGTGTTCATGATCAGTTGTATCCACTTGAAGTAGACGCAGATGAGACCTATCCACAGGATGCGCTTGATTACTTGCGGAAGGTTGGACACAATGTTTCCGGTCCGTCTTCTTACGATTCGTTTTTTCATGTGCAAAGCTGACTACCGGTCCATCATATTCTGTCGTGATAGTTGCAGACATCAATAGAATCGCAGCCGTTGTTCAAGTGGTCATACAGAAAGACGGGATATACCACGGTTTGCTCCAGCTCGATGTCTGAGTGTTCACCTACTTACTCAAAAAATGAATGTTTGTCCTACAGCCACTAGTGATTCAAGGAAGAATGGAGTCGCTGTAGGGTACTGATTCTTACACAAGAGGTCGTGTATTTATATGTATTGAAGTTGGAACGAAACTGGAACTCACATCCGAGATATCGTGTCATCCAGGATAGAAACACCTCACATTCGTTGACAGCTTAAGTTGAACTAGTTGTATACCTGTCCTAACTGACCTCAGTCGTCTACACTACTTGGTAACGTCTGAGACACTTTATCTAGTAGAGGGGAGCATAGAATAAATTGTAGACAGCTAAAATCCATCGTAAACCATGTTTTGTTATGAGTCGCTGATTTAACAATTGTCCTTTTCGAATATTGGATGACTTCCCGTAGGCAGTCTAGTGTTACATAGATTGCTCCATGCCGAGATGCCGAGCATGAATTTCAAATTAGGAGGGGTCTCCCAGACTTCCCTAGATACGGTGATCTGGACAGGGGTCTGGACCCCTTGCCAGACTTCCCTAGACTTCCCTAGATATTTTCTAGCCTTTTATGGATAGTCGGATCAAACTTATATACCATATCCAGAATTTCTCCTGATGGCATCTACTATGGAATGGAGACGGATATCGGCTTACAATTTCTTCTGCTGACGAGTTACGAGTTTCTCCTCTATCAGCTCCATATGAGCTATTTCCCAAGAAAACACAGGTCAAAGCCAGTGGAAGTTTTATTTTGCAGCATTGCCATTAAGCATCACATGCCTAAATGGTATGATATAATGCCAAGTATTGCACAGGTTGCATTTTTCCCAGATTTCCTCAGATCATAGAATAAGGTTTATGTAACACTCCCAGATTCTCCCAGATTCCTACGGGAAGTCATCCATTATTCCCAGTTGGATCTTCCTTTCGCAAAAACTAATATGATGAACTGGGTAATGCCAATTCACCTAGTGATACTGAACCATGCCCTGTCTCATAGTCACGTTGAAATTCCAAATATGGGTATTCAACGAAAAGTGCTTACCCCGGACCGCTGAACTCAGGGGCTTGATTAAACCCCACATGACACTATCTCCGCAAAAAGCATGGTATAAGAACCCGGTGGACTATGGAATTTATCCCTCAAACAAGCCATGGCCGGAGGAGCTGTCGGAGCTGATTCAAATCTCACCACTGCACGGCGCAAAGCCCTCGCTGGAACATCTGGTTGGGTGCGCTCTGATAGATACAACTGGATGCTCTCAGCTAATGCTAATATAGGCCGGTCTTGTTCAAAATCGCAGAATTTTTGCAATTGCCGTTTTTGCTTCATTGGGAGGACTGTAAGCTCTCCAACTTCTCTACTGGATACAACGCGCGCTGACCCTGTCTACCTAGGCTTTATGGTAGGATTTTTTCACCTTCATATCTATTTCATTCTTCTAAAGCCTACTCTCAGGCTATAATCAAGCAAGTTGATCAACATTTTTCAGGATCTCATGGACTAACGCGGCCCAGGGTGTTTTTTCCAGTGTACTAGTGTAAGCCAGTCGTTGACCTGGCAGATAATGTGCTCAATGGTTCATCAGCATGCATTCCTTCAAGGACCGCATGGCATCAGCTGTCAATGACCCCGGAAAGCAAGGCTGGCTAGTATCGATTCTTGAACTTGGAGCATGGTTTGGTGTCCTCATGACTGGTGAGATTTCAATTACTCGTCTTCGATTGATATTTGACCACTTCAAGCCTACTTTGCTGACAAACTGTCGCGAAAATACACCATTGTTCTAGGTGAGTTATCTTCTCATTCGTCCCTTTCCGATGTCCCTGGGATAGGTGCCCAATAACTTACTGATATCCAGCCGTTTGCGTGTTTTGCATTGGAGTCGTCGTTCAGACCTCTGCTAAGGGACCGCCGTCTATCTACGGAGGTGAATAATCGAGGTCCGATATTCCCATATTGCTAACCTAATTTTCAGGTCGATTTGTCACGGGTTTGGGCGTTGGTTCACTCAGTATGGTTGTCCCACTCTACAATGCCGAGATTGCTCCTCCCGAGGTACGAGGAAGTCTCGTCGCCCTTCAACAACTTGCCATCACATTCGGCATCATGATTTCTTTCTGGATTGACTATGGTAAGTTATTGGATCTATGAAGCACAAGCTACTAATGCAACGGTCCATTGGAAAGGCACAAATTTCATTGGAGGATCTGGAACAGGACAACATGAAGCTGCCTGGAGGCTGCCTCTTGCCTTACAACTTGTTCCTGCTGTTATTCTCGGAGTTGGAATCCTGTTCATGCCATTCTCACCTCGGTGAGCTCTTTGTACACATGGTTGGGATCATGCATTATGATTGTTCTTTCCATAGATGGCTAGTGAATCAAGGTCGTGATGATGAAGCTCTTGCTGTTTTGAGCAAGGCACGCGGTATCTCTGCTGATGCTGATCTAGTTCGTCTGGAGTTTTTGTGCGTATGGGGTTTTTACCTCTCGCGTGACCCAACTTGATGGTATTTTTCCAGAGAGATACGGGCTCAACACCTATTCGAGAAAGAGGTGTCGGAGCAGAGATTCCCCGACTATCAAGATGGTTCCTGGTCCTCAAGTTTCAAGCTCGGATTTTATGGATACGTCAGTCTTATTCGCGAGAGGCGTGAGTGTTGATACTTTCAGCTTCTGAGCAAACCTTACATGGCGTTTCAGATCTACTGTATCGAGTTGCTGTTGGATCTTTGTAAGCTCTGGCGATATGCGACGAGAGAAATATGAACTTACATTATCATAGAACCATGTTTTTCCAGCAATGGAGTGAGTACACATGAATCCACCGTCATAGCAGCATGCTCATTAATGTCAGCCGGTGTTAATGCAATCTTGTATTATGCGCCCATTATCTTCCAGGATCTCGGTCTCACAGGAAACACCATTTCTCTCCTTGCAACTGGTGTTGTTGGTATTGTGTAAGCCTCTGAGATAAATGGTTCTGAACCTCTAACTGATCGATCAGGATGTTTTTGGCCACCATTCCCGCTGTTCTTTGGGTCGATCAACTCGGCCGCAAGCCTGTTCTCATTTCTGGTGCCTTCTTGATGGGAACGTGAGTATAAATTTGTTAACCTTCGACTGCATTATTTATAAATAGATGCCACATCTTAGTTGCAATCTTGAGTGGTTTGTTTGAAGATAGCTGGGTATCGTGAGTGGATATTCTTCCTAGTCGATGCAAACAACTAATGTCTCTTATTATATAGTCACCGAGGTGGGTCAATTGGCTAAACTATTAAAGGTGACTACGTACTAAGTGCATTGTAGCTGCTGGTTGGGGTGCATGTGCTCTCGTTTGGGTGTTTGCCATTGGCTTCGGATACAGTTGGGGTCCATGCTCCTGGGTTGTTGTGGCTGAAGTACGTTTCCAATAAACACTGAGAATTTGTACCGTCTCTGATAAATGATTTAGATTTGGCCCCTGAGTGTTCGTGGAAAGGGCCTCTCGATTGCGGCTTCCTCCAATTGGGTTAGTCGTTGTTTATAGACTCATGATGTGCTGATGAACATCGCTATACATTTAGATGAACAACTTTATCGGTAAGTTGAAACACCTGTCCATCTGGACCAATAATTACAACAATCTCTCTATCAGTTGGTCAGGTTACACCTACTATGATGGAACATCTCAGATTCGGGACGTTCATTTTCTTCGGCGTATGTCAGATTCGTATCTCTAACCTCTTCTCGGAACTGATTGTTCTTAACAGGTATTCTCTCTTCTTGGTGGTTTATTTGTCATATTCTTTGTGAGTACTATTTTACTGAAACAGCATTGGCATCTCTTCTGATCTCTTATCAACTGTAAGGTCCCTGAAACCAAAGGATTGAGTTTGGAAGAGATGGACGAGGTCTTTGGTGATTCTACTGGTCTCGCGCAGAAAGATATTGAGCGTCAACATGAGATTCAGCGCCGCCTCGGTATGACACAAACTGAAGAGCGCTCGAGTGGGTCCATCTACCAAGAAGCTGAAAATAAGGGTTCAGCTTAAGGTTCTTGTGAGCCTGGATTTGGATTGTTTCAAAGGCTTCTTGAACCGGGTTTTATGGCTCGTGATTACTATAGTAGCTGGTTCATGATTTATTGATGCTGGTAATGATAATTTCACGCCACATAAAAGCTAGGAAGCATATCTCCAGTTTATGGACGCGGCTTCTTTCACACAGAACGCGATGGTCTTACGTGATCAAAACCGCTCACTACTTTATTTGTATCTTGCATTCTACGGTGGCCAGTAGTCATTCACCCGACTTTCAGGGATAGGATACCTCCCATTTCATATTTACTATGCATTATTGGCGTTGTGGATTGGCACTGATGACTGTGCAAAAGTAAATTGACGGGCTCAGGATATGATTTCACGTCCATCAGCCAGGCGGATAACTCGTAACTCGTAAGATGGGCGAAAAGATTTGTGATCAACACCCGGGCCGAGTCTATGAAACCTCAGACGTATATTCATATCACGGTCCCATGGAGTAATTATTACTCTGATGTACACCTATTTATGGGCATATTAAGATCGTTTCCCTAGTTTAATATCTGCATACACTACGGGAGAGAAACCATTAGTGAGGGCTTCTCGCAATCTAATCTAATATCTAAACAAAATAAAATATACAAGAAACAGAGAGGAAGATCATTGCAGAAGTTGGAGTTGGACCGTACATTATGAACAAGATACATGAACAAGTTTCGCTGTTCCATGTTCTCCAAATTGGATAGTTTTAGCCTGTTTCAGAGAATGAGAGTCTTTCGTAAACGCTGTTTTACCTAGCGTGTCATTATCGTTGTCGTAAGCTTCGTCATTACCTTGAAATTTAAAATCACCCCTTTCGTCAACGCTGTCACCATCTAATTCTTCCCATTCCTCTGCGGGCAGTGGATTAGGTCCAAGGATCATAGCGGTCAATTTTCGACCATAAGCCTGCGCACTAAAGTGAGTGTGGGCAGGTGACAATAAAAACAAGGGAACGCACACATCCAGTATCCAATCCAAAAGAAAAACGATTTATGTCAAGCCCGCGGGACGCAGCATGCCCATGGATAACATTGGAAGGATAGCAGGGCAACGATTTGCTCAAGCCATCGGACGCAATAGACATTGAATCAGGGTCCTGAATGTGCATGGTAGTTTTTTCCGAGTAAAAACCATCACACAAAGACATTTGGTTATTCCAATACCGAGTCCATGGGGTACCCTCTTTGGAAGACCTAGCCACAATAAGTGAAGGAGATGCAGAGCAGAGATGAGACGTACTTGGAAATACTCTTATCATCGAGCACACTCCGCATGTTTAGATTCACCCAGGGCTGTGTATTCTGAGGAACCTGCGACAAAATTTCAAGTTCTTGTGCATTTCTAAGTGTCTCAGTATTTCTGTTGTGGGAAGAGCCGAGTGAGCGAATATGAGGTACATGAGCAAGAGGTTGGCGTTTATGGTCATAATGATAGCGAACGTCATATGGCAGGAGTCCAGCATGAATGACGAAAGTGTGTGCGGAAGGGATATAGATCTTCAGCGGAAGAGACATCAAGTATGCATATTGTTTTTCTGTAAGATCTTGTGCAATGTAATAGTGGTCGCTGAAGGGAATCCAGTCTTTTGGAATGTGTTTCCACCATATATGATCCTTTCCACGGCTTGCTTGACGCCGTGAGTTGACCCAATTTTCTAGCTCATGTCCTTTTTGATGATCTTCAAGCCATGCTAACTCCAGCCCAGCCAGCCACTCAGCAGCCCCGGAGAGGGTGAAAAACCAATCAAGCCAGCACTTCCATTCAATGACCTTCTGATCATTATTGCCTCGCACTCCGGTAACGTTATAATTTGTCATAAAGTCAAGAATTGCCATCGAGCCTTGGTGGCTTCCCCTCGTGATGATGTCTCCTGTATGGACAAGAACATCACTCCGGTGATCATAAGAGACTTTGTCAAGTAGACCCCTGGAACCCATGTACGTTAGTCCAGGTCTATATAACGTTATTAATAGCCCACCCACTGGAACGATTTGCGCATCCCATGGATGTCCCCAAACAAGATGACGCGCCTTCGAGGATCATCTATAGTAATTATGAGCTATACCTGAATTGTCTGGGCAACCCCAATGCAACATACCTATGGGAAATTCATCTGCTGAAAGGGACTGAATTGGGCGGTAGTGTTCCAGGGCAGGATACTCTAAAAAAGGAGCTAGGTAAATTTGTGAATCTATGCAAAGCACGAACTTGGAACCAGTCCCCATTGTCTGGAGGCATTCAAGGCATAGGTCACGAGGCCAAAAATAATGGCAGCTGGGAGAACGAAAAGTGCGAGCAGCAACTGGCGATGTTGAAGCATATTACAGAAGGGGCTAATTTGACAAAACACTCTATAAAACATTCCAGGGCGGCGATCGGATATCACGTGATGGACATTATGACGTGATTCAATGGTTACGCGCTCATCTCGTGCTTTCCCTGCTCCCGACGCCGGTCCACCTCTGCAACATATTCGTTGACCTCGGTCCCATACCACCTCCACGCGTTATGTTTTACAAAATCTGAAAAGTCCCAAGGATCGGCTTCCAGCTTACTCGGCTCCAGGAATACATATGTGTCAGCGTCCGTAGCTGCTGGAAGGTCTGTTCCTTGAGGTGGCTGGGATGGAAAAAATTCCTTGAACTGGCGCAAATGAGTGGATATACTTGCAAGAGGTCCTAGCTGATGGACTTTGACCGGTTCTCTCTTGTATTCCTATAGTCAAGAGCACCGTTATCTCCTTTCAGCCTGTCTCCACGATTTCCCTTACCTTGCCTTCGAAGAAATCCAACAATTGGATGTCTACAGCGGTCAATCCAGTGACCAATGTTCCTTTTACACAGGCTTCTTCCTCTGACAGTGTTTTTCCATGGAACAGTTCTCTCTGACTCTCGGCAAGCGGTATGAGCCCAGGATATTCTTGCTTCTATTTCACTCAGTCAGCCATCTAGGCCCCGGAATTTGAGTGCAATTCCTCTCACTTTTACCCTGTGTCGCGTATATTCCTAGTGTGCAGGTCAATCCAAGGTAGTGCATGCATTATCATGGCATCAAATCACCTTTAAGACAGCTGGACAAATCTCTAGATGTGAGCCGCCATTCCCAATGACTCGAGTGAGGATCTTTGGATGCATCAACGTTCCATAGAAAAAGGCGCTGGTCGTCTTGGAGTGACCCGACATGCTGGTTAACGTCCAAGAATTAAAATGCACGTGGTTAATATAATATAAGCTGCAGGAATGTCTTCCCTGAGGGCCGGGTAACATCAAAGAACTTGAGGCTATCTTTAACGTCTTACTGGCGTTTGTTCGATTCATGTGTCAAGTCTTCCTCTGGCGACAATGCCTGATCAAGTGGAACTCGATCACTTTCTTCTCTTCACACATCTAATTTTGTCGAAGTTTCCTGAGGTTTCGTGTCCATGTGTAATTAGTTTTTTTTACTTTCATAAATTTGCAACGTGGTGCTCGATCACAGCCCGCGGTAGAATACATGGTACCCTACAATAGATAAAGATACAGAAAGGAAAATCAGATCACTCGCAGCTGATTTGAATATATAAGGAAAGAGAGAGCAGAAGAAACAGAAGAGTCCGTGGATAAAAGTAATGCAACCTCAGGAATATTGTTTGCCAATGCAAATGCTGCAGGGTTATCATTGAGGAGAGAGATGAAGTTTTCCACATGTAATAATGAAATTCGATATTGAATGGCGTTTCGCTGGACTAATGTTTTCAGTTCTAAAGCCAACTACGTCTACAACATCGATAGACTGATGTGCAGGAAAATTTTAGAGAACGACTCAATCTTGTTACCTGATTGATCAACTTCATATGCCCAGCGACTGGGCAGGGTACAAGCTTCGTTCATTTGGGGACAGAATATTCATGAGACAATCGTACATTTCAGAACATCAGTTCGAAGTATTTCACATCATCAAAGAGGCGTCTCAGAAGACCTGATTGCACAGGTTATCAGTTTCCCGAACAGTTCATGAATCACCTTCCAGATTTCCGATCGTGGCAACTTTCCCCATACCACCATACCATCGATAACGACGGCCTTCACCTTTGCCTCTAGAATTTCAGAACCATCACAAGCTTCTTCATCCTCACATCCCACAAAGTCACGATCAAAAACGACAAAGTCAGCCTTCTTGCCAACCTGGAGTGAACCAATTTCGTGTTCTTGGAAAGAGGCGTAGGCTGCGTCTAGCGTCATGCCTTTAAGCGCTTCTTTCCTTGTAAGTTTTTCATTTGGGTACCTGCAGTTGGCCATTATCAACGCCATGGGTAAGGGTACTGTGCTGAATAATCGACGTACCATCCAGAATGACCATGTGGAGAGCTTCCATCAATAGCGAGGCGTTTGACGGCAGCATAGAAGCCCAATAGAGGATTAACACCCTCTATGGGAAAGTCTGATCCAAGAGGGAGTATGGTTTGTCCCGAAAGACTAGGTCACCTATTAGGTTTGGGCCTTGATGATGTGCAGAGAAATTCCAACCGCAACAAAGAAGCGTAAGCGTAAGCGCCCGGCATACGGTTCGGACCCTTTAATCGAACGATCAACAATGACCTGCATATCAACCGCGATAAAAGCTTACCAGTCGTTCCTCTGCATACCACATATCAGACGTCCTTCAAAATGTTAATACAAAAAACAGATACTTTCATGATCATCAACTTACACGTGTGTAGGCTGGACGCTTGCAATCACTGCAAGTGCTGTCACTTTTTATTTTTTTTGCAACACTACAGTCAAACACACCTCCCAACTCTCCAAAACGTTTCATGTCATGCTCCTCAATGATTTGTGCATGTTCGATACGCGGTCGCCATGCCGAGACATTTACGGCCTTCTCTTCAACCAATTCTTGGAATATATCGAGGGCAAGGCGGTTAGCTTTGTCGCCAATGCAATGGATGTTCTACAAATTCCAAGGTCATAACATGGACGAGCCTAAGCCATCACGTTATGAACACTTACTACTTGCATGTTGTCTTCAAAAAATCTTCTGACAGCTGCCCGCAAAACTATGGGAGCTTCCAGTAGAGTACCTTGTACGGTTGGATTATCAGAATATGGAGCAAGCAGAGCCGCGCCCCACGAGCCTAGGGCACCTGGAACCGAAAAAAACAAAAACATAGGATCGTGCTGTGACAAGATAACAAACTAGAATTACCATCCGCAAACAACTTCACGGCCCGCAACGTGAGCCGCGCCTGTTTTCCGTAATTGATAAAACGAGGGACGCCATGATCCCATTCCCCACTGATGTAACTTGCGATTTCCGACTCTGAGCCATTCTTTGGCAACACAACACCACCCATTAGATAGAGGCGCAGCTATCAAGGTTTTCAAAAAAAGAAAAAAGTTCTGTACTTGAGACTTGACCCACAGGGATTGCACCCCCTTCTGCTTTTCTGTCAAAAGTAAGACTCGCCCTGGAACAAAAACTTGATTGCAACGGACTTTTTGAAAAATGAGATCATGGACAATCTGGTATCCGCATCGTGAATACTTGTTAGCCCAAACTTCAAGGCAGTGTTGATGGTGGCTTCGAAAAATTCTTCCATTTGTTGATCACTCCATGCTGGTGATGGAATAAGGTCCATCGCCTTGTCGACAAAAATCCCTGAGACTTGTCTGAGCCAACCTAGCATACAGGTTATGCAACGACTTACCGGTTGGCTTGCCATTAGCGTCTCTGATGATTTGACCACCAGTTACTTCGTCGTCTGCAGGCAAGGTATCCATAATATCCAGCACGCGAGGAGAAACCCAGCGAGCATGTCCATCAGTTCGTGCCAGGGAAATTGGTCGACCTTTGAGGAGGGGATCTTGGTTGAGATCTTCCTGTGATACATCTTTAGTTTTATGCTTTAAAATATTCGGTAAATTGTGACCTACTGCCGTCGGGAATTTCTTGCTTTCCCATTTTGTTTGATCCCAGCCCATGCCCTCTATCCAACGATCGGGATCATTGAGCACGTTGGGGTGACTTTGAATATACTGTTTGATACGCTCAATGACCTCTGGGAGATCAGTGTGGGTGGCAGAGCTCTGAGACAAGATCAGGATGTCTACCTTGCACGGAGGCTGTACCTGTCAGTGGAAGCTGCATCATCCATCCATTTTCAAGGACATGAGCATGAGCGTCTATTGGTATGAACTTTGAGTCACTACGTGTACGCACAGCGAGAATACATACCAGTAAGCCCAGGCACAATGATATCGGCGGCCTCGACAAAAGAGATAAAAGGTTGCTGAAATTTGAAACTCCAGCTTGAGAAAGGTACAGGGATTGACATTGACGCGACCTCATCTTTCAGTTCGAGGTAGCCTCAACAGGGATAACATGGTGATATGTTCTACAATATGACATACCATAGGCTCCAATGCGATGTATTCGGTCATTTCGGATGGTTATACAATGAGCACGAGGCTGGGCATCGTTCACTGTATATATTTGTTCATGGTGAGTACAAAGCGTGTACTCCGTCAATACGCGGATAGAGTAATGAACTACAAAAGCCGCGACGGCGGAAAACAGAAGAATCAGGTTTGGACGAAGCAAACGCCGCCGTTGTGTAGAGGATGAAATGTTGCCTAGTTTGTTTGAATCCATGATGTACTAAATCGGGAAATTTGATTTTCTGACATCCAACATGACATCCTGTGGCAATTCCAATGATGAAGGCCAAGCGTTAATGACCAGTCCGTCTTGATAAACAATGCTTACAATGTATTCATCTACTCATCAGGGCGCCCCAAATACGATCGGTCCAAAGCCTGCGTGAAATGCAAGCTCAAGGCAGGGAACATTGTCATTCGATATGCAGTCTATTGCAAGTACGCTGAATCTATCTCTTTCATCCCATGTTCAAACAATCAATCACAGGGAATGCTTCTTTCCGCTCATTTCTCTTCGTTTCCGACGTGCCCTGGAACCTCACGTCAACCCCACCCCACAGCTGCATCGCCGAAAGGGTCTGAAAGCTTCAGGAAATCTACTCGTCGGTTTCTCCGGTGGATTAGGTTCGTCTGTGCTCCTAGATCTAGTGCACAAGACATACCTTACCCTTTGTGGAAGACAAGAAGGGGATCAAAATCCAAATGGTAGTTGTCCATGGCCCGAGATATTCGTCGCAACTGTAGACATATCTGGAGCTCTAACCCCTGTGTGTGTTCTTCGTTTTCTCCTCGTCCTCATCTTTTCATCTCATCTCGTAGGCACCACCTAGAAACTCCGATTTCCAAAGAGTCATTGAGAGCTACAGTCCTCAGTTGAATTGTTTATCTCTCAAACTCGAGGACGCATTTGATCAGCGATGGTGGAAAGAGGCTGGGATTTTTGAGTCTTATCAGAGCCGAGGTCTCAACATTATCAATGAAGGTGCTATTCACTATCTCGTCATCTGCATGATCGTACCACTCACTATAAGGCAGAAATCTTGTTAAGGGAGCTCTCGGATGACTCATCTTCACCTGCTGATTCTCTCCAAACTTATATCTCCTCCCTACCGACGCCAACCGCTGTGTCGAGTGCAATCCAAATTTTGGTTCGCATGCTACTGCTCTATAGTGCAGCTTCGAGAAGATGCTCGCATCTGCTCCTCGGTACCTCGCTGACGTCACTCTCAATATCATTAATATCATCCATATCAAAGGGTGGTGGTTACTCTGTCAGTGAAGAGGCTCACGAAGAATGGTCATACAGACAGAATACTGAGACAAGCGATCAAACTGTCAGGGTAATACGTCCCCTGCGTGACATAGGCTCAAAGGAGTGCGCTTTCTGGGCTTGGTGGAGTAAATTAAAAACTGCAAGGAAGCATAGATATTCCGGTGGCCGACAGGATATCGCCGCCCTCACGCGAGGTGTGTATTACAATCCTATAAACGCCATCCTCTTACCAATGATCCTTAGATTTTATCATAGGACTGGAAAGGGATTACCCTTCGACAGTCTCAACCATTGTGAGAACATGTGATAAACTTACAACGAAGGAAGACAGCGATACAAGGTGTCTGATTTGTGAAAGGTGTGCATTGTCAACTCAATATACATTCCTTGTCCTCGTTTAATATGTCTTCTTCCGATTCCAGGCCAGTCCAGGCTGGAATACAGGAATGGAAGAATAAAATCTCAATTCGATCGTATCCTGATTCCAAAGCAGAAAACAGATTACCACCGCATGTCCGTACCCCAGAAATCCAAAACCTCGAGATTTCTGATACAACAATGTCAAGACTTTGTTATGCATGCCATACAACTTGGACGAGTAAGAATATCCGTGGTAGGGCCGTCATGGGAACGGACATACCTGCTCCCATTTGGGCTAGCGTACATTCGATGGACGGGGACGTCTGGGCTAGAAAGAGGGTTAATGCCCAGGATATGCAGGCCATCATTGGCGACTCTCTTTTGGATTCGTCTTGATGATGTATGGTTGTTCACTCTTGTATGATCGATGAATCACATTGTGTTAGCAGGGCACAAAACTGAGACCACGGGATTATTAAACCAAACTGAGAGCAATACATTCAAACTCACTTAAGATCTTCAGGAGGTCCTTGGCTATGAATGTTCTGAGTTTGATCTTTGCACACTCAGCTGGTACTCCGGGTTAACAATTCTTGAAGACTTGCTCTCCCGATCACCTACTCGGTATTATGCCACGGTCCATCAATGCATCTCCAGTACTCAAGGCAGTTAGCCCTTGACACTATCTGATCGAACAAGCACCGTCATTATTACGTCCGTGCTCCATTCACTATCGGAGTTGTTGCTGTCCTTTTTGGTTGGACTTTCAATTTATTCTCAGATCAACACTGTCATTATGATTCTTCCAGCATAAGCCCATCTTGCAAATCACAAAAACCAACGCAGTATGCATTTATCGTCAATTCCAGCGAGAACCATTCAATTAGGGCCCGACCACAATTTGATTCAGGTTTTCAATGAAAACAAGAGTGGGTTCGCGGAGTGCCTACCGTACAACTCCTCTGCTTAGCTGACGTATCGCCATCATGCTCAGCGATACCGCATCTTTACTGTAAAGGCCTTTAGAAATCTCTGCGGCACTGACACCTTCAAACTCTGCAACTCGCTAACTGCCTTCTTTCGTTGTTCTTCCAACTCGTCGTGTTGCCGCTGCAGTATCCCTGCAATTTCCTCGTTAGTTTCGGATCGCTTGATTTGCTTTTCCAATTTTCGTATCAACGATTTTCGTTTCTTATCAAGTTCATCAAGTTTGTTGTACAGCTCCTGCCCAGCATCAGTCTTGCTCAATGCCTTTTGTTGTTTGACCGTTTCCTTTTGCAACTGAATGGCTTTGAGCCGCTCTTTTGAAGTATCCAAGAACCGGTCAAGGATTTTCCAGGCAGAATCTACGTTGTTGAGGTAGCGTATAGCTTCGGAGCCCTGATTGATCATCGGATACCAGTAATGGGTTTTGAGTTCCTCTTCGCGCAGCTCCCCCATCTCTTCGCTGTCCAGATCATCCCACATGGTTGTCATCATCAACACCCGAGCGAATGCTTGCGGTCCGCAGATCTTTTCGAAGACTTCCAAATTCCTCAAAGGAGTACCGGCCATCCGATTATCGGTAATTCTGTGTAGGTACAAGATGCCATCAAGGAGGATGTTTTTGTATCCCCTGTTTACGAAGTAATTATTCTCGATGCAGCGAGTCATTGATCCGAGACTCACACTTGTTTTATCCATTCGGAAATCATCTGTAAAATCTCATAATCGGACTTGTAAGTGTCGTCGAAACCAGGGGTGTCTACAAGTACAATGTCGATGTCTTCATCAGGCACGCGCACCCGAACAGCTTTGATTTCGTTGGTATATGACATTAAATCATGTCCCACCCCTTCATCTGTGTCAGCCACCATGCTAATAAACTTCATCGCAATTCAGTTGGATCCTGTAGATTACAAAAAATGACTCACTGAACTTTTTCCTGAGCCGGTTGGACCCATCAACCTGACATCTGTTTAATTATCATTATAGCCACTTTGATTCTAAACTTACACAATTACGGTATCGGTCTCCTTCAACTCCTCGGTCTTGACAGACCGTGTCTCCTTCTTCAGGCGCCGCCATCCTTTTTTAGAGATTGGATGAACAACATCTGCCCGCGACGATGTGCCAGCGGGCGTCTATGCCAACACGCTGTTGATTTTGACGCATCAAAAACATAAGACTGCTAACCAGCTTTTCCCTCTTGAAAATAAATCTAGGGTAAAAACTGAGTAGGCGAGCGACCTCTAGTTCAGACATCTCTCTAGAACTAAAGAATAGACACGACATACAATCTCCTGGAACTATTTTCTTCGCTCGAGTTATTGCCTAATGATGCTCGCAGATTCAACAAGGTTTTCATGAGGCTCAATGACAACGATCGCAAACCTTTAACAACAAAAAATCTATCTACTGAAGAAGAATCGAGATTTCTTTGCGTTAGTTTCTCGCCGGATACACTATCGCTGGCTTCGATTTGGAGGGATGTTACATGGAGACAAGTTATGCTCACGAATGCTGTAGATTCAGAGGTTCATTGGGCAAGACTCTGGAGAGATCAGTGGCAACAGGGATGCTACAAAATTAATTCGATTCGATCCTGGGATAGCAAGATGGGAAGAGACTCACGCTTGAGAGAGGCCCTTCTGTGAGTTATTGCCATTAACGGAGCCACCGTTAGCAATGGATAACGAGGTTGGGGTTGATCGTGGCTCTGAGCGGGACATGAGAGCTGGGGTACGTCAATGTGGACAGGAAAGGACACAAAAGAGGGCATCATCACATTGGGCCAATGAATGGGACCGAAAAGCTCAGGTTGCCCATTTTTAGTTTTCTTCAGTGACAGATCTGAATCTAATCTTAGGAGAATGCCAGCCTGTCTCCTCGCCGAACACACGGGGGAGCATGATGTGTTTGCTCTGCCTGGGCCTTGGGTTCTCTAGATAGAAATCCTCCTATCGCATCTTAAGCCCAAAGCTCTGGACACTAGTCCTCTCAGAACTATGGGAGCCGCCATATCCAGGATGCTCCAAGTCGACGATATAAAACAAGGTGATATCATCATCGCGTGCGTGGTGCAATGTTTATCATCGGCTGTATCGTAGTAATGATAAGCTGATAGCGTCGTTGGGCTGTCTGGAGCAGGTAAAAGTACTGTGAGTCTACAAAGATTGCTCATCTTGTGTTGCTAAAGAGAATAGATAGTTCATCAACACAGCTGCCGGTCAAGACATCCTGCCTGTGAACCATGGGCTGAAGCCAGAAAAGAGTGATGTACGGCATGTTGAATGTTCAAATTGTGAACATTATGGAAATCGTCGTATAGTCTTCGCGGATACACCAGCCTTCGATTCTGAACGCGATGAGCAAGAAGTCGAAAGGAAACTGGAGAAATGGCTGAAAAAGTCGTAAGCCAACGTCGTTGATAACCTTTGATCACAGAGTTTACAGGCCTTCAGCTTCTCGAAAAAAGCCAAAATCTCTGGGATATTATATCTTCATCGAATTACGGATCCAAAACTCACGGATCCTCCTGGTCGACATCTAGCTTTGTTGAAATCTCTTTGTGAAGAGTCCGCTGGAGGTTTCCCGAACCGAGTAATGATGGTCACGACGATGTGGTGCAATATGCGCGGCCCTCTGGTCGGCAAGGAACGGGAGGCGGAACTCCAGAAAGTTTGGGATAAACTCCCGAAGGGAAGCGCTCCGCCGAAAGTTCACCGGTTTGAGGATTCATCTGAAAGCGCATGGTCAATTGTTTTTGCCTTGCTGGGAAACGATATGGATGAGTTTGAAAGCGAAAAAAGTGGGTAGTAGGGGAGGACAGGACATCTTTTATGTCCTATATTGACCTTCAGCGAACACAGCAACGAAAATGCTGCGAGTCGGTCTCGCCTCATTGGTCATCAACAATTCTGGGTCCACTGTATCAATTGGATAAATAATGTATAATTAAAAGTTGAAAGGACGTCTTTGAGCGTGAGAGATCAACCTACTTCCCCACATTGCTGGGGAGTCGATAGCCATGATTATCTGGTACCAAATACATCATAAACTTCGTAGAAAATCGTTTTTGGTTTGCAGGAAATGACGGCTCAGCGTTTTGAATTGATGAACTTTTTGGTGGAGAAGTATTGGAACGAAAGTGTTGATTACCAATATTATTTGCAGGATCAGATGTGATTTAGACGTTTCATTCTACCTCTCCGAAGACAAAGGAGTGCTAGCACTGTTGCCGCTCAATGAGCCCTCTCTTAATGTTCTCCGGACCTTCAACAGATTAAGAAAACCGCGCGGCTTTACTCAGCTCTATGTTCTTGTGAAGTAAATGACAATCTCCGTCTCTGTATCAGCCCAGCAACCCAGAGATCCCGTTTTGGCTTAGCGCTGCTTTGAATGTCCCGCATCGTTACGGAAAATGCACATCCTCGTTGTTCCAGAGTACTCCCTATATCCTGAAATTCGCTTTTGGGTTTGAGAAGCATACAAGTGACTCTTCTGGGCAGGATCTTCCGAAAATATCTGGGCCATTTCTTGGGCCATATAATAAGTATGATCGCAGATCTTATTTTTTTTCTGCGAAGTACTTGTTTTGGATTCCAATATAGCATTGCCTTGCATCATACCTAGCTCTCATCATGGTTTCGAGCCTTCGTTACCGCTCTTTTCCATATCGCATGCTTTCTCGTCTACTGGGTCCAGGCTGATCCATAAACCTCCATCTTTCATCCTGGAACATGAATTTACTCCCAGACTTCAGAAGCTCCAGCGGACCTTTATCATTCACTATCACTTCCCAGGTAGGATACAACGGACAACGGACGTCACAGGTGCCATGTGCTTCAGCATGTCTACCATGCCTTAAACTCATTGCACTCTATGTAACTCAAGAATTGACATGCCCCTTCCTTTCGAGATGACATCGCCCCTCAATGTCAGTATGCAAACAACTGCAGCACCGGATTCTACCAGAAGAACCATCGACCAACGATCAAAATCTTCGGTGGACATGCTGATTGCTCCCGCCTTGACTACTGCTGTTAGCCAGTCATCAGGAAAGACGGTCAACAGTTTTTATACTGCACAGTCCCTGCCTTCTCCCTATATTGAAACTCCTCCTCCGACTCCTGAAAATGTTGGCTTCAGTGATCTTTCGCCGGACATCCCGCTAGTCGCGTACGTATTGAATCCTATTTTCAGGAGAGTGATAACTGAGGGCCTTATTAGAGTTATGGGCCTTACAGGGGCAGGGAAGAGTACGGTAACATCTTTTTTCTAAGTATATGATGACTTTCAACTTAACCTTTACTCAGTTTATCAAGGTCGCGACAGGTTCAGATGAAGTACAAGTTGGAAACAGTCTGGAATCATGCACCCGAGCGAGCAAGGTTGTGCGCTGTCGAAATCCATTCCACGACTTTGATGTCTCGCTCATTGACACCCCTGGTTTTGATGACACTTTCCGAACTGATATGGAGATTTTACGAGGGATAGCGGACTGGTTGGAGAAGACGTTAGTCATCCCTCCACTCAGTCAATTCTTGATCACGAAAACATGCAACAGGTATCAAAGAGGCATTCAACTGTCCGGTATCTTGTATTTACATCGGATAACCGATAATCGAGTGCCCAACAGTTTCCTCCGCAACATCGAACTATTGCGAAGACTCTGTGGTGATGACGCCTTCTCGAACATCCGATTTGTCACCACCCATTGGGATTTGTTGACTGACCAGGGCGAAGGAGAGAGAGGGGAGAAGGAGCTATGCAGCAAGTATTGGGACTATTTCATTGAGGGCGGATCACAGGTGTTTCGATTTCAGAATACACATCCGTCGGCTTGGAAGATAATAAGTTCCTTGCCTATGGAAGGCAAGGCTACGTTAATTCAAAAGGAAATGGTAGATCAACTCAAACCCCTATCACGAACAACGGCGGCGGAATCGCTGTTCACTTGGGCATCCAAAGCACTCAGGGAACTCATCACTAGGCCAGAATCTCTCATCAGGATTTTCATGTCCTCGATTCCTTCTCGCGACAAATCGCAGAATGAGTCTTACGAGATACTCATCAAGGAAGGATCATGCAGAATTGACCGCTTTCGATCATATGGGTCCCGGCTCAGATCATGGTCAGATTCAATCCGTTCTTTCAATTCTTCCGACGAATCAATGGAGTCCTTGGACTCTGATACCTCTCACTCGCTTTTGCGGTCCCGTATCCTTCAAAGAGTAGAAGAAAGTCTTTCCCTTTCACAGCGGCGTAAACTAGAGCCTAAAGTAACGCGTACCATGACGGACTCAAACGCCACTTACTTAGATCCAGTCCGCTTGGGGTCTGCCACCCTCTGTGATATTCCAGATATAAATTCCCTGTTCGAGATGGCCATCGAAGCGGACCCTACCGCGACAGTGACTTTGACAGGTACATTTCAGGCATTGATACTTGCCCGTGCAACTGCCCCTAGCTTGTCTATACCGGGCCTCACATCCGCTGTGGGATCTGCTCTACGCGTGGCTGAGCTACTGAATGTCAGTGGTTGGATGATATCCTTGAATTACCAGGTTGCCTAATCAACATGCAGGAGATGCGCGTTACAGATAGCATCCTCGTTGTGCTCATGATCAATATTGGTCATTTCGTCAAGACCATTTGCTCTCAAGATCAGTCTGTCAGAACCTATCCGCAGCCTATGATTGATGCAGTTGAGCAATTCATCGTGTACGTTTCTCGCCAATCTTTTCATTTTGGCTCCTGATCCGGGACTAGCCAATTGCAGAAAATCGAGAATGTCGCCCGAAGGTTAGGGAAGAGAAAATGGTTGCGCCGTTGCTTATTAGAGCCAGAAGACCGTCGCATCATCATAGATTGTAATGATGCTATTAAATTTGCGCTCCATTCATTAGGAGTGGGTTTTTCTCGATTCTGCCTCATCTGAGTCCTCAATCGCCTTTTCGATAGATACGAATTGGATTGACTATAGCTGCTCAAAACGAAGATATCTCGCTGAGGTTAAATGAGCTACAGGGGCTCGTGACTCAGATGCTTAGCGTAGGTCAATTTTACCAGCTATTCGAAGTATTGGAGTTCACGATCACCCAGAGCAAACGGGACGCAGAACTGTCTAGGAATAAACCAGATGCCGGTATGTGCCAAACTTATCTTGAAATTGAATTTTCCCGACGATATTTCATGAACATACTCCCGGTCAGATATCATGATAGCTTGAGCCATTGTATTACATCACGCGGAAGATTCATCGGGTTGTCAGTTACAATGGTACGGTAATGATGGGCACTCGGAATGGCAGTTGATATACACTCACATTGTCGTTTACAATGAGCAAGTCAGTGCTATGATAAGACACATCAATGGTTTGGCTGTTGATTGAAATCTCTGAGCCTTTCATTCAGAGTATTGGTCTATGATGAAGTTGTGTTGTCTGTCGTCATATACACAGCATCATGAAAAAGTAACAGGCTATTGTGGCATTGGATCCTAGAATAATTCTGATGTCAATTGGGGATTTGAAGATAGATTGTCTGTAATGAAATCATGATCGCGAAAATGCATTGTGAGAATTTGGATCACTCATGTTCTTGTCCTCAACATGGCGCGTGAGCACACTTCTGGGTTCTGCAGTTAATCCCTGTAGACAAATTCCGACAATTTTACACTGTCGTTATTATGCAGCCGCAGCGGACACAGACTTTAAGCCCAAACCCAAAGCCAGCACTCCTTTGCGACGATCTGCTTCCGCTTCGCTTCCCATTCGCACCAATCCTACACCCACTCGAAGTGATATTCAGACTGTGTTCACTCTTGCAACTGCCAAGCGCTTTGTCCTTTCTCGCCTCCGAACTCATTCTGAGCTGCTGGAGAGTTCCCAGACTCTTCATGAGTCATGGTGGATCCCCAAATGGTCGGGGAAGGGAGGACGAGAGGGGGAGATATTCCTTTTTCCTAATGGAAGTTATGTCTGCTGGGGACTTGGAGAAGAAGATGCACTAGACTTCAAGGCACAGGTGATTGACAGAGCACCTGGCTTGCAAGTTGCACCACTGCGCGAGGCAGAGGATGAAGAATTGGAATTTGTGGTTGATCCCAGCGAGTTCGTACCTTCGTGCCCTAGCTTCCATGCAGCTAACTCATCTGCCCCATTCGCAGGAAAACTCGTCTTCAAGGGGATTTAATCATCCTTGGGCAAGTCTCTCCACTCAGTGAACCTTCACTGTTCCCCTCCAAACTTCCGCCTATGGTCTTTCCAGTGGAAACTCTTCTTGCACGTTATGCTTATTCCCAGGCGCTTTCGCGTTCAACTGCGTTATCAGCCCTCGAGGTGTCCCTAGACGATTATCTAACGTCTATGGCTTTACTACCCAACTCCCTAGAACAGACGGGAAAGCCAGGGATGGGTCGAACGCAGCTGATAAAAAAACTTGGACAGCTCATGAAGTTTAGGCAAGGATTAAAGCTCAACAGGGAAAATTTTAGTGACGTCCCCGATTTTTATTGGGGTGAGCCAGGGCTAGAAAGTGAGTCTTCACTCCGCCTGTTTCACCGCTAAATGACACATTCAAAGAGTACTTTGAATCCTTAAATGATGCACTGGAAGTAAGAGTGCGGACTGCGTCTGTCAATGACAAGATCACCTATGCGGCAGAGGTGAGATTGAGAGATTAAGACTTTCTTTTGTTTTGACGCCTACTAACCGACTGGGCAGGCCCAGTCTGTCCTTCGACAATTACTTACAGAGGTATGAGCGCATGATTGGTTATGACGTCTATGTAGCTCATCCATCCATTTAGTCTTCAACTCACCGAATGGAATTGGTTATCATCGCACTCATTGCTGTCGAGGTCACCATTGTGAGCATTTATGTATCACTTCTAGGGCTTTCAAGGGATATTAATGATTGCTTGATAGGCTCTCATTCGTGATGGCCCAGAGCTTTGGCATATGATTGCTGGAAAGGAATCAGAAGACGAGCATCCTGTATCATCCTAGACTGCTTATCATCTTCCTCCCAACTCTTCAACATACATCATACATCATAGTCATTTCCATAGATATATACGCCTCTCTTGGAAAATTTCAGAATGCAGGAATGCCATTCGCAATATCAGAACTAAGCCGAGGATTCGAGACGATAGGAAGTTGTCCGGGGAAACTGGCATCGAGCAAGTCGGCTACCATCCTGAGGGGAGTCAGACTATTGTACTTTTTTAAAATCAACAGCATTACACACCTGCCAAACACTGTAGTGCCATTGACGTTGAGATCTATCATCATCGACGTAGGTATTCAAAAATCAGAGTACGGCTGTCTTGATCACTTACGTGTCTCATCGTCGGGCGTCCTGTTCAATCTGTGAGCGGCATCGGGTCCGATGGCTTCAACCTATTACCAGAGAACAATAAAAACATTGATCAGACATCACTACCATCCTCTTACATATTTGATTGAAGCAGCATGTAAATCCAACAGGTGGGTCTGTTGCTGCTGAGAAATTAAAATCGTCTCTAAAAACCAGTACAAATCATTAGTCGACCTGAAAGAGACACAGACAGACAGACATCAATTCCGGCGTATACTTACCATCCGCCCAAGGCCCCAAAGTATCTGCAATTGTTCCATCCGAGTTAAAATTCCTCCTCGTCAAACTTGTCACCAACACAGGTTCAGCCCCCAAACCTCGGATCTCCACTACCATCTCAGTCAAATTAGCACCCATAGATTCAGGAGGTGCTATTTTTTGATCATTATGGCCAAATTGAATTGTCACCAATGTGCGTCGTCCCTTTGCCACTTCTCCACGAATAGCAGCGATGGAAATGTCCCAGAAACTACGAGTGCAAGGGCATGCGGATATCGATTTGAGCACCAGAGGGGTATTTGCGCATGAGACAATGACTGACTTACCCATCCGCTACAAAACTTCCTGTGGTAGCTCCATTATGGGCCGTATTGATACAAGGCGTTCCCGCCGCAACGGATGCGATATTCCCTGTAATAGAAGAGCCGCAGAGCCCGTTACCCCAACCTCCGCTATTTGGTGTAGTCCTATGAAAGGTTCCAGGCTAATACTAGATCACACCGATATCCACATACCCGTTTGCGGTAGTACTGTCGCCAACGAGAACAAATGATGTCGGTCCAACTGCGGAAGGAGCTGCCTTTACACACAGAAAAAGTGCAATCGACGTCAAAATTTGTACGAACATTCTTGAAAAGAGTTTGAATGAGTTTTTGGCAGGCGCCTGTTTCTTTTAAAGCGCAGCTCGGGCAAAGAGCGGATGAGATACCTTTGGCCGGTCCGCCTGTTGACAAATACAGCGAAGCACAGGGGATAGTATATTGAGAAGTTCAATAGAACACACGTGAAAAATACATTGAGATGTATCCAAAATCATTGAGAAACAATGTTCCTTGCGAAAAAATCTCATCTAAAGATAGTAACGATCGCCTAGCACCATGTCAGCAGCCACATTCATTGAAAGAACAACTCAACGTTCACCTATGTGACCCATTCCAGGCTGCATAATCCAAGTCTTTCGTCCGACTCCTGTGGGGTTCGTCAGGTCATCCTGCAACCCTTCGAGCCAGCATTCTTCCATTTCATCATCGACAGCAGCACAAACGATCTTGACTCCCGGGAAAGCACGTCTTAGAATTGAAATCCCACCGCCACGTGCAACAAGAAAAGCGACAAATACAATACGATCTTCTTGAACACCGTGATCAAGTAGGATACGAATCGACATGAAGGCAGCTGCGCCTGTGCCGATCTGCCGGTCCGGGAAAATGTATCAGATCCATGGGTAAGCCAACAGCATCAGTGATGCGAGCTCACCTGAACATCAAGAAGGAATACCCAAGTATTCCCTGCCATATGCCGGTATCGGATATACTGAGGGAGCATCACCTGAAGGCACATTGGTTCTCCTGTAGCAGCATCTGACTGGACTAATAGAGAGCCCATTGGCGCATCGCGAATGACTCTCCGAAATCCCCGTTCCAGGCAGCCGCCACTGGAGCAAGTGTTAGAACTGCACTGCAGATAGGTTCCTGAGGACTCACGATCGCTGGATGCAGACTCCACACAGATACTATTGCACATAATTAGAGTGTGTAAATAACAACATCTGGGAAAACTTTACTGTCACATCAAGCTGCTTTCCAGATGTTTCAGCTCCTAACGGCGTAACCACGGTTCTTGATAAATACGGAACACGCTGTAATGCATGCTCAACAAGAAGCGTTGACAGGCGGTCAACAAAGAAGATGAAATCTTGACGACTACAGTTCCGATCACGCAGAATGGTCAAGATACCCTAGTAAACAAGGTCATATTCAGAATTCTTAGTTCACATGACAATCCCAAATCACCTTCAATTGCGGTGTGTCGGGATGGACAGTCAAATTCAGATATTCTAGTGGAGGAGTTGATGGTCCAGTGATGGATTTAGTGTAAAGGTGGGGAATAGCAATCTTTTCACGGAATTGATTGGAACGCTTCTGAAGCTGACGCCTCACGTGGGTGCAAATTAGTTCAATTGCAACAGTATTATTAGAGCCTGGAACAATCTTTTTGGGCTCCTATGAGTACAATGGTTTGAGAGGAGAATTGAAGGGTTACTTGCTATGTCGGCGTGAGAGGCCGTAGGGCGCACAAAATTATCATATGAAGGCTTAACGAAGCGCAAATATCTGTCAATGATGAATATGAGGTTGCTGAAGATGGAAGTTCATTGGACCATACTGGTCCAGTACCCCCTCAACACTCCGACCGCGTTCCTTCACATCCCTCTTGATACGGCGAGCGAGCATCAAATCGGAATCGCACTGTACGAAGATCTGGGCAAAGTGAGACAAGGCAAGCCAAGATAGCAAAATCACAAATGAAATTACCTTAAGGTCATATAGAGCCCTCAACATCGGATCATGCAGAGCCATTATGCCTTCGGCTTCACACTTCATTCAATATCCAAACCGACACTTCAAATCAACCGAAAGTATTCACCGATTATTACAGTGGCTCCATAAAGGTATTTGGTCTCCTGCAGACGTTGATGCTCCGTGAACGAATATACAGGTATGTTCGACTGTTTACAATCTTTGAGGTCCGCCAGGCACTTGAATTGTTAGCAAGAATGGAAAAACACGGAAATACATCGTCACTCACTGAAGCAAACATTCGCATGTCGATGGCATCAGGATGATCGAAATCCAACATGTTTGCATGAGCAAGAGCAAGTTCCTCGGGGGTATGAGGTTTATAGAAGCTATCCTATAAGCCAACTCAGCAGGACATACAACCTAATCACTGGGATAGTCATCTCACCTGCGAAAGGATGATAACGGTAGGGATAGATCCAAGCGCCCGAACAATTTCACGAGCAACATGCGTCTGGTTCCACAGAAAACATCTCGTACCACAGATCACAGTAGTTGATCAAGTGGGACCACCGACCTTTCCGCTTGCAGAGCCTCCTACAATGGCCAATAAGCGAAGTCAAAGTTTATGAAGCAATTGACGACCGCACCAGCAACACCGATCACAAATGCATTACTTGTTTTCCTGCCATCCTCATTATACCTTGGGGCCCCAAAGTCGGATCAGCATATGCGCAAGAGGTTACAACACCACTACATACATACCAGGGTGGCCGGCCGTGAGACACCAATACCGTGTTTTTTTGGGGCTGGAAAAGTTTCAAATCCTTCCCAGGCGGAATCGGAGAGGTAGGCATCATGAGAGGACCATTCAGGGTGTGCTTCAAGAGTAGAGCAGACATCCCCCTAGTGACACGAGGGGTATAAGGGTGACAATAACGTTAGCGGAATGGTTCAGTAAACCATCAACCACATGGTCGAAATCAGGGTCACTTTATTTCATACCGAACACTGCCATTTGGATCCTATTGTTTAATGCATGAATCGTAAATACAGCATTAGCTTTGCCTTCGCATAAATGGATTTTCATCACACTTGGAAATTCCACTTGAACAACCATTGTGATTATCTCCCGTGACTTATTTTTGATTCAGAATTTCTATTCCGTAGCAAACAAAATAATACTAGGACGTGGAGGGCCTAAACAGAGCCCAACGTCAAGTATGTATCTACAGAAGACTGTAACTGAAGGAGGAAGGTATGGGCGAAGTGACCTATTCCACTGACTGTAGAAAGAAATATCGAAAACCAGCGACCAAATTCGTTTTGGTCCCTACGCTATAGACGAACCAGAATCCTGCATCTGGTCTCAGGAATCGAGATTCCAGGCTGACAGGCACAATGGACTAGGCATCGCCGACCCCACTTTAGTGATGAATCATGTAGTCTACAATCTCCTCACACGCGGTTTTCATCAATGCTGAACAAACTATTGCTCTTGAACAGTTTTCCTGTTAGATACATGCCGGCTTCTTCATCCTCCGACGAGAAAAAGACATTGAACACAGGAAAAGCTCATCGATGCGATGATAACAGATGATAATGATTTAACAATTTCTACTCAGTTTCTACTATGCTTCGCCACTGCCCCTCCCCCAACTTACACACCGGCAGTCATGAACAGTCATAGCACATCAATTGAGGGCTGTTCATAATCAGCCTTATAATAACCTAGGTCATGATCCATTCCCGGCCTCCATGTGAAAAACGTTCAATCTCGTGTAGTTCATCACGTATCCCATTCATCCCAAATATCGGACATGTTGGAGACAGCAGAGTGGGAGACATACTCAACAGTCTCCACAAGTTCTACAACTCGTTCAGCAACACTGTCCTCTTTCTTGTTGCCCCTTATGGCAACCAAGACCCGATCATCTCTATCGCTGGTGGAACATCCGGAGTACATGAGACGTATATCAACATCTTCAATCACTTGAACGATCTTCCCTGTATTGATGTTCCTAACTTCGATGAACTGGGAAGAGACCAACAGGATGTGATTTCCGCGACAGGCAAACCCACTAGCCTGTGTTTCCCACCTGATATAGCCACTTGATCGGCTAGGAATACCTCGTTTGGTGACATAGCATCCTATCCCTAGATGAGACATAAGATTCAGCAGTTGTTTTGATGACTGTAAGCGATACCCACAATCATAAATCAGCAAAAGCTCATTAGCGTCGACCCGTACCAAACCGAGTGGTCTCGCTTCCTTCAATCGGTCTTTGAGCAAGGACATTGATGTATTGGACATAACATCCTGAAGATCAGGCATGATGGTTATGGCAGACTTGGCAAGGCTGGATGAAAGCTTGATGTGAGTCGTTGGATATGTGATGGGTCGGGCCTACTTGGTCGGATCTGCGATCACAATCCCGTCCTGTGTACATATTGCAATATTTTTGGTCAAAGCAATGACATCAAAGGCATCGCATGGGATGAATCCGGGCTTTATAGTACAAGTCAGATCAAGGTATCAGGACAAATAGATGGCATTCTACCTCGCCGAAAGGTCTGAATGAGGGGTTGTTTCCTTTGTTACCTATGCTTTTGATTTCTGCTTGATCTATGGCTTCCATGACTTGAAGAGTGGTTGATGAGCTTAGTCGTCGTTTGCTCGCATATATGACTGATATTTTAAGGTTTCAGCATCAAGATGTGGCCCTCAGCCGTGGACGCGGAACAAGAGATTTACCGAGTGCTCTCCCACCTATTTGTATGCATTTGCAGAAAGTTATATTAGATTCCGAATTGCTGATGTCTTCTTTCGATGCATCTAGCATTTCGGACTCGGTTTGCTTCAAGGCCCGTCGGGCTAGCAACTCTAGTGGGTACGAAGCTACAGCCGACTCGGTATGGACAATCAGGCGATTAAATTTGCCGCGAATAGTTTCTCCTATTGCTGACATATATCTTGGATTCCGACATTGTAGAACTTGTTTGAAATCTGATAAATAATCGAATTAGAATTGGCGTCACAAATACTGACCAAAATGCACCTTCATGGCCCCTGATAGAAACAAAGATCCCAGTGGGGCAACCTATAACCAGAAATTTCCGATTTGCGTAGGCTAAGTACCTCGTTAACAGTTGCCCAAGATAGTGCTGATAGGGCTTACTGAAAGGTACAATCGATGAAATTCTCCCTGTGACCTTCAATCTCTGTGATGATGTTTCCAATTGGGTTGGAACATGGAAGTAAGAACTACTTATGTTCAGAGGGTCAAACCACTGGAACAAGTTGAAAGCCACGGGAACATCTGAATGAGATTATTACATACCTTGTTTGAGTCCTCCCTAAGCCGATGTAGAGCAATAGCCTCAGAAAGACAGGTTTTCCATTTCTGTCGCTGGGCTTCTGATGTCACGTACAGGGTATATCGGCGGGTAGAGCGACTTGATGAGTGGAAAATAGTAAATGGAAATATGGGCACTGAATGGGACCTCAAGGTTTCAAGTAAGCCGCCCTCGGACTTGACCCTGCGCGCGTCAGGAGCATCATCAAAATTCCCAAGTTGCAGGAACGATAGATACAAAGGCTTCAAAAAATGAGTTTAAGCCTTTTCGGAGAGGTGTACAGTCTACCCGTGATATGAGACGTTGTTTTACCGACGAAGAGTTCTGTTGCTGCTCCTCTCTGGTAAGAAGTACTAATGAACCACATGAGAAAAAGAATGTACGGACAAAATGGCAGCCCACAATAATTGTCCAAAAGGGATGTAACGAGGTCATCCCATTCTTCGTGAAATCCAGATTCTGATCTTGTCTTCCTTGTGACCGGGCTGGTGTAGATGAGGGTGCGACTCTGTTCATAAAGATCCATATTCTAATAGAACAGTATATCCGGTTCATCTGGCAGCGATTCCATTATCTAGAAAAGTCACGCACAATAATTTCGCCCTTTTGATACACAAGGCTTTCGCAAAGGGACCAAAATTTGACTTTGCTTTCGGCGACTTCAATTCCTGGTTGGGTACTTTTGACACAGTCATGAAGGATCCCCAAGATGAGGGGCAACGTCTCCAAATCTGGGTGCTCGTAATTCTTTTCAGTAGACTTTAGGGTCTCCTCCAACAGCAAGCCCAAACGAGGCAACCTCGTAACTGGTCTGGACAGGAATGTAATGAGATCACGTCTACGGACACGAGGGTCGTTATAGATTGACTGGCACAGCTGTTCGTATGCACTGTTGCGTTTGAGTTCCTTTCTATGACGTGACTCTGCCAGAGGATAGTGTTTGATGTATGTCTCGTACGCAGAACGGAACTCATTCCTGATTACCCCTAACTAAGAGTCAGAAAAAGAATTTCAAGTATGGAGGTAGTGGCACACTATCAAGAATGATGTCGGCTACAGTTTGCAATACTGGATGTTGCTCGCACTGACGTCCAAACAATGCGTACAGCAGCTGTTGGTGAAGATTGAAGATCTCTTTCATATTTCCGAAGACATCTTGAACGAATGAAGATAAATCGTCTGCAGACATAATCTGAGGATGTGCAGCCCAGAGACCACCAATGAAAAGCTTTTGCGTCATCAGCAACCATAATAATACCGGCGCTTTGCATACCGTTTGTACTAGCTCCAAATCAGCAACATAATCACGCTCTCCCTTTATTATTTCGAACATGATTGACTGTCGGCGAACCTCCTGTTTACCTAAAGCAACTTGCGCCTCTGTGGATACTAGCATATGCCATTCCTGATTTTGATCGTTGACTTTGCTATTTTGAAAGCGACTAAGCGAATCAACTAGACTGAGATGGTAATAGGGACGGGTATGTTTCGAAGGCCAGAGTTTAGAACCCACTCGGAGTCTGATCCTGGAAAAGATAGCTTTCCTCTGTCCTCATTCCTAGACTAAGATACTTTGGCGCTCTGTCGTGCCCAACATGCGACGAATAACAAACCTTAGGGTGATCCTCCAATCTTCCCTGACCCAATGGCTCGCCATAGTCTTCATGACGTGAAGCGAAGATCTGAGATTGTGATCTCAAATCATCTACACTACGTCGATGCCGAGGGTTCCTGTGCAAGCTCGAAATGGACGAAACTGATGGTGTAAAATCTGGCTCTGGGAATGATATGGGCGGATCAAGACCAGGGAAACTTGAGGTAGTGGGATGATTGAAGGATCGTTCTTGCATGGAACGAACGCGAGGACGTGTTCTTTGGGAATCTTCCCAAGGATTGGAGAGAAATGCTATGTTGGTTTCGCGTGAAGTGGGAACAATATTGGCGTTAGGAAATGTCTGATTGTGGGTATTGCCATGCATGACAAAGGGCTATCTCGATGGATGGGGAAGATTCGAGCGCAAGTCTCGGCGATACAGTATGGCCGGCAAACAAAGACACTCAACGGCCGGCCAATCATCATCTTCCATTGAGTGCTTGGTCACAAAATTGGTTCTCGTTCTATCTCAATCAAAATATTGAGATAGATATATCTCAAGCCCACAGGATATCTGTTCCTGGGCTCCTGAGGGTTTTCACTCCGAAGCCGGGGAGAAAGCTAACCGAGATGGAGCTGTAATGATTTTTTTGCAGTCCTGAAATTTGTGTTCTCCGACATGACTGTTCAAAAGCAGAGCATTCACTGCTTTAATTCATTGGCACCTGTCACATCGTAGCCAGTGAAATGTCTGATAGAACTCGGATGCGAACTTACGTCGCTACCAACGGCAACTCAATCAGTTCACTGCCTATCTCTCAAACAACTATCTCTCAAACAACTATCTCTCAAACAACAGCAACAACGAGCTCCTCGCAATATGCAAACTGGGATGTATAAAAGTTAGATTGGCTGCCACGATAGCCACCAAAATCCTCTAGTTCTTCTCAAAGCCTCTTCGGCCGAGAAAATGTGTCGTCTCAGACAGTAAGTAATTGTCGTATTTCGTATTTCATTTGCATAGCTCACGTTATTCGAAGAGTCAACAAGGTGTATCATGCCTGTGGTCATATTGAAGTTCTGGTACGCCACAACCTCTGCTCTGATATCAATCATGAACCAGGCTCTTGCAGCCGGATGAGCTCGTATGTCAAGGCCTCCCTTGCTGGGACACAGCTTCCTTACATAAGATCAGATAGTTTGCTATACCAAAACCTGCAAGCTCAGCCCAAACCATCCCGAAAGTTGTCAGCCTCCCCAGTGCAGACAGACTTGCTGGCAAAGGTACACACCAATATCGTCGTCATCTTGTTGCACACATCATCTGATGCCACTACCATTGACAGACGGTTGTATCCCGAACAGTACAGTAACGATTTCTCATCTCTGATTTCCGACAAGGTATCCTGATTGGCTATGACAGCACGTAATATGTCAGGAAACTGCCCTGTATGCAACTCATAGCGCTCAAAACAACCTATTTCCCGCTGCCAGCTGGATCCGGCCTTTGTACTCAACTTTTAAGTAGATATTCTGCCAGCTGGACTTGGCCTTTGTATGACTTTTAGGTAGATAGTCTATGTATGTTATCAAAATCCACCCTTAACTCTGTGCTATCAAATATAGCTGTATATACCCGTTCCCGGATAGTCTTCTACAATCCGCGATCGGTTTGTGATGTCAAATCACTCAGTTACTATCGCCTTACAGTTTATAGCTTGATTAAGTGCACTGATCCTTTAGAAGTGATTTCACCAAAGAACAATTTGAAGATTCAGAACCAAGCCACCATTGATCCGTGGATGTACAACTTAACGTCGCCAATGATCAATGAAACATCTAGTCAAGGTATCCAAATACCAACCCCTGATCGGCTCTATATTTGAACAATGCGCCCATTGAAACCGTGTCTTGCCGTACAATGATGCTGTGATCAAACTATTAACTTTATGTCTGAACTCACACTACACAGACATCGTGCCATTTCCACTTCATCAAATGTTTAGTGGTATATCCACTTAGGCTACAGGGTTAATCCAGTTGTGTCGCCTCCATCAAATCTCGATAATCAGATCCTTAATGCACAAAGCTATATTGATGTCTATGGACTCAAATACACAAGTTGCTAGGAGCTCTGCTGCTATAAGAAACAAAGATAATCAGAACATGCTATGTTGGTTTAGGCAGGGACGATCGTGACACAAGTCAAAAGGCTAGATACGTTTGAGCCTTTTTCCCACAAAGGTCGTAGAGTCATTATCAAGTTAGAACAATGAGTTGCGTGCACCATACTCACCTGGGTAAAACCAAAATGAAACTGCCACGATAGTATAAAGACCTAATAATGGGTTGGCATGACATGACTATGAATGAATAGCTAGCTGCCTGTGGTACTCACAAATCAAAATCACACCCTCAAGCCAGTTTGATTTCCCATCTGCTACAACATAACTCATGACTTGAACTGAATTAATGGAGAATATTAGAAGATGAGCTGTCGCCTAAGAAGGGCTGTCGTACCGGAGAGATAAAGGACCTTTAACGAGCTAAGTCGGTATTCATCGATCAAGAAATCAAGCACTTACCACAGATTGAAAGGGATCAAGCAGAAGCGACAAAGGCTTCTGTATGATCCAACCCAGTATGACCATGAAACTAACTGAATTAACCACCGCTACATCAATCAGGTGGCAAGGAAACATACGGAAAGACAAATAACGCAGTTTGCTTCAAATTAGTCAGCATGGCGCATCATTCCGAGGTACCTCGACACTCACAATGCTCGATCCAACAGCGACACTCACGCTGAGCGTCAATTCATCGCGGACAGACACGTTCACTGCGGTTATGCATTCTGTTGGCCGTGATGAGTCAAGTACACTTCGTTATGCTGGAGTGATTCACCTGCTATGGCCGAGACACTGGGTAGTACAATCAGACCGATCCACTCTTTGCTGACCGTGGAAGAGACCCCATTCATTGATTCAACTAGTGCCTCTGCGGTGACGGCTACAACCTGAAATGATCGTCAACAAAGGAGATTTCCGTGTGCCCAGGTCCAGTGCTGCTTACGACCGTTGCAATCACCATGGAACCCAGTGTCACGGTCCAACTCAGACGAGGTTCTTTATCGTGACTCTGGGTTCGATGCTGCTCCTGCATTAAACCCTCTGTATCAAGATCTTCGTATGGCGTCGCTGCGATTGTGTCGCTAGACATGTTGCTTGTGGATGTATCTTTGCGAGTTAATGGCACCACCTTGGGAGCGGTTGGGACCTCTTGTACTTCATTCTTTCCAGTACTAGAATTTTTGTGATAGTTATTAGATTTGGAACCAAACGATGCCGCAAAATGTTGTCCCGTATGCTTTGATATATGGGCCTTCTCTGGACGTGTAACTCGAGTCTTCAATGGCAAGGGCCGACTCTGTTTATTGTGACGGTCGTGATACAAGTGTTTGTGTGACCAGAGTTGGAATACAAGATATGCAGAATAGACTGAGGGAGATGACTAAGGCCAGGAAATGCAGAAGGAAAGGAGAGACCTTACTGAAGAGCAGCACAATGGATACCTGCACCATGATCAGTTGTAATTGAAAAGTAACAGCTACGGTTCTGGTACGTACACCATGAGACATACGAAGAATGTTTTCATTTTGAGCCACAGATGTCTCGATATTGCTTTCAGTACCCTCCATGAAGTGGTAAGCAGCAGGCAGAAGGACTGCGCCAACGCTTATACTCAGGAGTGATGTGCTCATTTGAGTCGCAGCTGCTTGTTATCGCACATGGAAAACTACTAATGCTGGAAAACACTTACTTGCGTCAAATCCTTGCTCAGAGAAACGTAGCCCTCCTGCAAAGAAGCACAGTCCTAACACAAGCACTAAAATCGATGAGGATGAGATGAGCTGAGCAGCTGAGCACTGATGAGGCTTACATAGTTTGCTCAGTATAGAACCAACGACTGACAGGAAAAGGTTAGAACGAGAAAGAGGTTCTGGAAAAGCGCTTACGCGCGGACTGTACTACGCCTAATTCGCAGCGTCGAAGAGCACTGATCTATGACCAAGAGTGAGGATGGCATCGGGAAAATATATAGATGCGACAACTCACAGAAATAACAATTTCGACTCTGAATATATGCTGGTTAGTGTGCCTTGATTAGCGATGTGATGAGGCACCTACATGTTACTCTGTGATCATGGTAAGAGTATTTTTGAGTAGCATATAGAATGTCATACTCACCAGGCTGACGTTGAGAAGGCCGGTATTATTTCCACCTATCCTTAATGCGAGTTCACCCGTCAAGAGGTCATGGAGCTGGAGTATCAAGCAACAGATTTGAGTACTGTAATATAAAAACGTACTTATACAGAGGCCTTCTTACTTGCACAAGTGGAACCAAGCCAAGGATACACACTGATTTTTCTTAGCGCCAGTGGATTCCAAGTGCTGTGAATACTCACATGCAAACCTTACACTATGCATGTCTTTCTCCAATAATCTGGGTATCCACTGACGAGAAGGGCTGTTCAGCAAGAAGCTATATCGTCTGGCGGCAAGATACTGACAATGAGAGGAATAAAAACGAAGAATAGATTAAGCCCTAGATCTCGCTTGTCAAAGATGAAAGCATCAAGTGTGTCTCTCGCTTACAAGAGTGAAAAATGACTACGCGCCAGCCCTTCAGGTGCCCTTTCCACCATTTTTCACGGTTTCTAGTTTTTCTCGTAGAAAACAATGGAAGTGGATTGTCACTTCGGACATTCGTAGGTAGGTTGAGAGGCCGAACGATGGTTTCCCTTGCAGTAAAGTGGTAGTTCATGGCAATGCCAGTTGCCATTTTGTGTTTTGTGGGATCGGTCAACGAATGGACCATCGTGAACACCAAGGGGAAAGATAATGAGCGGCGGGGTAAGGGATGGCAGGTGTTTTGAGACTGAGAAGGCAGGGAAAGATGGGGGACAATTCAGTAGGAAAAGTTACAAGTAACCCTTTAATTATAGCCACTCAACCCTTAATGAAATCAACCCTGAAGAAAGACTTGACTTATTTTGGGATAGTCAGGGGCATTTTTGGATGTAGTGAAGTTTCAAAATGATATTCAGGGAAAAGCAGTCTCTGGACTGTGGGTATTTTCTGGGCATTTCAGGATTTGTGCTATCTCAATTTCCAAAAGTCGCAAACTGTAGGCCTCGAACGCCACAATAGGTGCATCATGTGACTGTTTGAAACACTTGCATTCTGTCAAGGTAGTGGATGATGATGGCATCCACTACACCGTCCTCTATCTTGTCTTCTCTGAATCTTGCTCAGCTAAAAGGCACGCTACATTCCTTCTAAAGAACTGAAACATTGACCTATGTACTATCTACCGATCAATAGCAGTCCTGCATTCTCCGACAGTGCCGCTTCAAATTCTTGCTGGACCTGGTAGCGGAAAGACAAAGGTTGACTCGTGAACTGAGACTCCTCTTAAGCAATTGAACTATTTCTCAGGTTCTGACGTCCCGAGTTGCCCACCTTATTCTCCATCATGGCATCCCTCCTTCCTCGATCTGCGCCGTGACTTTCACCAACAAAGCTGCTAATGAAATGCGACAACGCTTGACTACAATTCTTGGCGAGAGTTACGCGAGTCTGATCAAGCTTGGAACTTTTCATGCTCTCTGTGCATTCTTTCTGCGGAAATACGCCCATGTTGTTGGTCTGGAGCGTAATTTCACCGTATGTGATGCAGAAGAGAGGTGCTTCCTTATTCAACAAACTCCTACACTCATGCTCAATCATATAGCAAGAAACTGGTGGCAAACCTCCTCAAACCACACCAAGACAAGATTGTCATAGAAGATATCAGTCTCAGGGAGTCGACAGTCTTGTCTATGATCTCTAAGGCCAAAGCACGTGGATTTGATGCAGCAGCCATGAGCACAGAGTGCAATGCAAACAAATCCTCAGTTTTATCCAAAATTGACAAGATCAACTCTATCGTTTCATCGGTATACATCGACTATGAGAGTAGTCTGAGACAAATCAATTCTCTAGACTTCGATGATTTACTATTGTTTGGTGTCAAGTTATTCCGCTGCCACAAGAAGGCTGTTGAGTGGTGTAAACACGTTTTGGTTGATGAATTGTACGTTCCAGCAGTATATCATGCAGAAAATCTAACGTTTCAAACAGTCAGGACACTAATATAACGCAATATGAGCTCATGCGCTCTCTTGCCATCCACAAATGCCTCACGGTTGTTGGTGACCCGGACCAGTCAAGTTCGTGTCTTTTCATATGATGTGGTCTCGTCTCACTCTGGACCAGTCTATGGTTGGCGATCTGCTGAGGTTGGAAACCTTGCTCGAATGCAAGAAGGTAGGAGTTGGATGTGTCTGGAATGGGAATCATGCTCAGCAGTTTTAGATTACCCACTTACGGAACAAATATTATTGGAACAAAATTACCGATCCACCCGATCCATTCTGAACGCAAGCCTCGCAATTGTCGCACAAGGTATGTTTCCAAATCCTTCGTAGCATCGATGCCATGGAACATCTAGACCAAAATCGGATTCGCAAGTCCTTATTCACCTCGCACCCGACGGGAAGCAGACCCGTGCTCCATTTACGGAATTCTGAGCACGATGAAGCAACCGGCATTGCGACAGAGGTCAGAAGGATAATTGCTCACACAGGTGGTCTTCTTGACTACGGAGATTTTGCTGTTCTTTGTTAGTTCTCTGCTGTACTTGCCCAGGCTTGGATTGACCAACCCCTTAGTACGATTTACGGCCTTGTCGCGCACACTGGAAAATGCTTTCCAGAGGGAAGGCATACCAATCCGCTTGCTAGGTGGGCATAGATTTTTCGAACGCTTAGAGGTAAGCATTTTTGTTTGTTTGATAACTCTGCTGCAGACTGAAGCCCTTTATAAGATAAAAGAATTATTAGCATACTTGCAGTTGATTGATAATCCTGAGTATGACTCTGCTTTCCTTCGAGCAGTTAATGTCCCTGCCCGAGGTATTGGAGAGAAGGTAAGCGTCTGTTGGTACTCTTCGTCTCGGTAAAAAATGACAATTGCTCTTGCGTTGATTTTTCAAAGACACTGCAGCAACTATCTGATAGTGCTCGCGGCAGTAAACTCTCTATGCTGAAAACTGCTGAAAAAATATGTGAACATCGCATCCCTGATATCAACCCATCGGCTAGACGAAAGCTCACTGATTTTGTGAAGGTGATGCAGAAACTGAAGGGATTCTCCTCAAAGGCGTGTTTTCTTCTGGATTACCTTCAACTGGTCTGAAACTGGCTACCAGGGCATGTCCACCCCTGATCTTATCCGAAATCTCCTACAATGCATAGATTATCAACAACATTTGAGAAGAACACAATCTGACTGGGAGAGCCGTTGGCAGAACGTAGAGGAGCTGATCACTTTTGCAAGCGAGATCAAAACTGATGACATTCAAGATGAGGATGATTTGATGGAACAGTATGTTCCAAGCTTAGTTTCTACTATGACTTGATCGACAGAATATAGGCCAACTCCTCTTCGTCTGTTTTTGCAAGCTTCGATGTTATCATCAGAAGGAGACAATCAGAATGAGGTAAACAACAAGGAAGTAGGTATATTTTTCAGTATCACTCGACTAGCTGATCAGATGATAGAGAGTCACAATTGTTACTTGCCATGCTGCAAAGGGCCTTGAATGGCCGGTTGTATTTATCCCCGCCGGTAACCACTTACACTTGTATGATGAAGTCTGCTCTAATGCCTCAGCAGTCGAAGAAGGGACTTTTCCGTTCTATAGAAGCGAAGACGTGGAAGAGGAAAGGTTGGTAGTATTCACACTACCAAATCGCAATATTGATGGTATATCAGACGACTCCTCTATGTTGCATGCACTCGAGCGCAATGTTTACTATATCTGTCTCACGCCGAGAGAAGAACAATCGCTGGCAAGACGAAAAATAGGACCCTGTCCCCTTTTCTTGTATCAGTCAGACAAGAAAATCAAGTAAGAGTACCTTACCAGCCATGAATTGCACATTGATCCCTGATAGTCACTATTTACGGGCATAATTCCAGACTTGAATTTTTCAGAAAGCCGTGCAATATCTCAAATTCTAGGTCGCTCTGAACCTTCAGAAGAACAAGTACGATCCCAGATTGCTCAATAGTATGTTCATCAATGGTGCATTGTAATCTAGCATGAGGTCTGATTTAATAATGAAAGTGCGAAAAAGTATGTTCTGCATAACGTCACTGAGTACAACGAGCCCAAACCATCTACTGCGCAACTTGGGCAGCTTGAACCCTCTCACTTTATGGCAGGCTTCGTTTCCTCTAGGAGAGTGGAAAACCATGCTAATCAGCCTCTAATATCAATGACGCACATGGCTTATGAGAGTAGACCGGGACTCAAGGCGATAAGCGCCAAAGGATCAAAACCAACATCTCGGCACCCTCCATCTGAACCAAGAAGGCAATCACTAGGACTCAGTTATCCTTTCGAATCATCAGCTCGGGTCAATCTTATCAATGACCAAGGTAGTTTTCGCGCGGAGGAAGAAACCAAAACAAGTTCATTGGAAACCACTAGTGTCAAACGACGCTTGGGAATGGGTCGAGGAACATCAGGTTACACTAATAAAAAATTCAAACCCCCCTGATGAAAAATGTATCACGTTTAGGTCCGCTGTAGACATTGTAATTATAGCCGGTCACTAGTTTCCCGAACAGCATTCCACTTTGCTATGTCGCACATGATGCCTGCAAGATGACATGTGTCAACGATGAGAACGAAAACACAATGAAGCCATTGGAAAAAAAGGATCAGAAGTCGATGATGATCGTCCGCAACCCCGAAAACGGTCATTGGAAGTCTAACATGCTGGATGACTGACGACGGTGTCGCCCATCCTGAAGATCAATCGTGGAGAAACTACTCACTCATGGTGGTATAAAAGATGCCGGTGTTGATCATCACCACATTTTGTACCACGTGACATAATCACATTCACCTTGCCTCGTGTTAGCAGCGAGGCAGCAACATGAGATCTCTAGACCGCTGATCTGAGGTTTCGAGGCTTGCTTGCTCAATGTGGTGCTTTCAATACAAAAGCCCGCTTTTGACTATCACAGGGGGATTGACTCGCCCAGAATCATCCTTACTGAACGCCCATCTGTCCGCTCGTGTTTACCAAACCGTTTACTTGCCGACAGTGTAACCAAGCACCAGCCTGTGTCTGTAAGTGGTACACGTTTGCAGACACATATCTCAAGTGCGGATGAATTACAGAGCATCAATTACGGTCGATCACCCGTTGCCTGTTTCCTTCTGTACACGCGGGCCTCGAACTAGTCAACCTTGAAAACGTTGAATTAATATCGGAACTTAGATGTCAACTCATGGACCCAGACATAGAGACCTATGTGCGAGTCCACAGGAAGGTGTTACTTTATCTAGCAACCTGCCTCAGCATAAATCTGCGTTCCCGCTATTGGGCACTTCCACTATCGCAGACATAGATCACCCATTCGGCATTGATACGCATTCCGAAATTGGCTCTCGTAAATTTCAGCAATCAAATTCCATGTCCTCAAGCCACCAACTTCAGGCTATTCATCGACTGTACAATTTCCCCAATACTGGTGGTTCTGCCATTGATGGCATCATTGACCCACCCGCTAATACTGCTTCGTTGAATGATGTATGGAGTGCGATCAGGCAAAAAAAAGAGCGTCAGATGGCGAAGGAGAAGCCCAAGGTCCAATCTCTCGAAGTGGCTCCACAACAGCTGGCTTCTGGAACTCACGTTCAGGAAGAGGGTCCAAGTGTACGGATACCAGTCATAGAATCACATGTATCTCCAACGAGAGCTGTCAAGAAGCAAAAGTCAATGTGTGTGTCATTCTCGTGTCTAAAGAACATTTACTGAAACCGTTCTGCATATATAGTTCTACCCTCCGCGAATCAAGCGATGGCAAGTCAATGGTAGCCACTTTTGAAATGCCACCAGAAGTTGAGAAACAAGACGTCCATATAAGCTTCCAACGTGGCCGGTTGGTACTGGCGTGGGTAACGGTGGAGATGATTGAGTACGAAGAAGAGCAGGGTATAGTATATAGAGAGCGTTTTGAGCGTTCCCACCACAGGACGATACCATTGCCAGAGGGGACCAAGGTATGTTAACCGAAAATACATTTGTTCCCTTTGTTCTGACTGGTTCGTCAGTTTGAGGAAGTCCAAGCCATCATGAATGGTCGGCGACTTTCCTTACGTTATCCCAATATGCGCTGCTTACGGGTAGAACCGCAGTCAAGGTCTGGCAACTCCTGAATCTTTCGACAGAGCCTTTTGTACATGTATAACAGTATAATTTTAGCTTCATGCGGTGAAATTACATCATTTAGCACAATTACGCCTCCTGCACAACTGAATCGCAGGAGAAACACATGGTGAATAGAAGCACGGCGAGATGGCTGTTCTATCAATGCAAAGTATCCGATGGTGTTGTCTCCTCTGAGTGTAGAGAAATGAATTCAACACACTGGGCTAATTATCTCATAGGGTAGCATATCTGTCAACAATGTCTCACGTTTGGACGAAGAAATCTACATTTCTACTCCAGTCACCGCAGTCGTCTGTTGCCCGCCTGGCATTGGGCAGATCTCAATGTAGATCATCACCGGCTACTACGTGCCGATTGAATTTGGTCTGCATGCTGGCTTCCAGTCCTTCCTGGTTTTCATGGGGAATAGCAAATGCCGGTACAGAGAGTGGCGACCAGGGTAGGTTCTCCGAAAGTATCTGACGAAGAAGTGTGTTTACGTTGCCTCTTGGGCCTGCAATTACCATTTTGCATGGTAACCCTGCATAAAAAGGCAGCACGACTAGAGTAACAGCGATTAATATGGGGACGTTGCGACATGTAGAAAGCATTTTTCTGGTAGAAAGACAAGAAGTAGATTATGATGACTTGTTGGGTCAATTAGGAATGCAGATTAGAGATGAGTAACTGTAGGTCCACTTCAAGCCCACGCTCCATCAGTACCTGCAGATCTTGCTCTTCCCCATCTTGTGAGGGACTAGCAAGACGAAAAACAGCATGGTCAACGGAGTCGTCGTGAGGTGTGGCAGCTAAAATTGAGAGTGTAGGATAACTTGCGGATACAAAATATAATTGAGAAAATAGATACGAGACTTTGAGGACGAGCAA
>Ga0153924_1000189_pt1 | contig 41899 bp, 38 predicted proteins | sample TSNJ008MetaG_FD_104709 | JGI IMG/M metagenome (GOLD analysis project Ga0153924, IMG submission 104709) | Attine ant fungus gardens microbial communities from New Jersey, USA - TSNJ008 MetaG | ecosystem: Host-associated > Fungi > Mycelium > Unclassified | place: USA: New Jersey, Wharton State...
GAGGTGCAATATTTGCAGGGGAAGGTTGTCGTGCAAACTCCGTTTGATTAGTTCCAGCGTACCGTTTTTATCTTCACGGATTAGTGAAGCGTCATATCCTTTCAGATATTTCCTGTAAACCTCCAAGAGCTTGATGAACGTGATACCCTTTTCATCAAAAGGCTCATTTTCAAACAAAAAATCCTCGTCAATACTTGTACCTTCCAAATAGTTGAGCAGCATACCCGCCGTCGCATACCCGCAAGTATTGTTCCTCTTTTGTGTTGCGATTTTGATTCCGTCAATATTCATAATATTGCCTCCCTTATAAACTCATAATCGGGATGTACAGTTCACACGAAATTTCTTCTTTTGCAAATTCGCACGCGCTCTCATATTTTTGTAATTGCGGGTGATAGTCATATTTGAGATTATGCAGTGGCATGTAGAATTTCATAATCCAAGTATAGACCTCTCCCAACTTCGCCCTTTTGCCGCAAAAGCTGATATTGAGATACCGCCCCTCTGATATTGCAATCTTAGTTAATCCGTTAATTCCCGTATCGCTTTGAAAGCCTAACAAATATAAGCATTTGTTAATATCCGTAACGGCGGGGGAATCCAGTGGGATTCCGTAGACAGGGAGTTTATGTGTGTTCTTTTCTTGTATTTCCTCCCATACTGGACGGAAAGCTGCGCTGTAATAATTGCCGAAGAAGATTCTCGCCGAGAGTGCTATTCCCTCAAATTGTGTGATTCCAATTTTCTTTATTTCATTTGGAATCCCGTTATCATCGTAACATAAAAACCTATCGTAGTTTTTGCAAATCTTGCTCAATTCGGGAGGCGGTTGCTGTTTTTTATAAATATTGCGCCATTCTTTAGGTGTTCTACCGAATACCCGCCGAAATTCTCTTGAGTATGTGGCAGATGAAAAACCGTTATATCCCGCAATTTCTGAAATGCTATCGTTGGGGTTTGCAAATAGAAAATAGATGCTGTTCTCGATTTTCTTTCTGCGGATATAGCTGTTAATGGTTTCGCCGGTTAGTTCTTTGAATGCTCTATGTAAGTAGAATTTTGAGTATGAAAATTCAGCCGACAACATATCCAGCGTAATGTTCTCGGATAGATTTAGATTGATGAACGTCATGATCTCATATGCTTTTTGGACTTCCATAAGTCTCACCTGTCATTATAACTCTTTTCGCATTATCGTTTTATTGCGTTGTGAACGATCATGCAACATATCTTGACTAAATTATAACAATATGTGCTGGTATTTACAAGCACAAAGCAAAGCACGGATATTGAGGTTATAAAAACGCATTTATTAATTTATGCGCATTCCCGTTGCAAATCGGCGCTTCGGCCAGTGTAATATCTATAAAGGATAAAATAGGAGGAATCAATATGTCAATCTTAATCGCTGTAGATCATGGCAATTACGCCTGTAAGACACCAAATTTTAGTTTTACATCAGGCCTGATGGAACTTTCCGGGAAAGCTACGATCCACGAAACCGATATTGTAGAATACGCAGGCCGCATTTGGACCCTGTCCAATGAAAGAATTCGCTATATGCGAGACAAAACCCAGGATGACCGGTTTTTCATTCTGACTCTTTTTGCCATAGCCAAAGAGCTGGAGCATATGGGAATAGATTCTCCACTGGAGCAAATCGACCTGGCGGTAGGCCTTCCGCCAGAACATTACAGTACACTCAAGGAAAAGTTCAAGACGTATTTTATGCGCGGTAAAGTCAACTTTGTTTATAATGACCGCCCAATCAGTCTTATCATCCGTCATGTTTTCGTCTTCCCGCAGGCATTTGCGGCCGTGGCATCGCGTGCACAGGATATGCTGGATATGCCGAGAGCATTTATCGTCGATATCGGAGGTTACACCACAGACGTGCTTCTCATGAGGGAAGGGGTACCGGACCTGCAATATTGCCGCAGCCTTGAGGACGGTGTCATCACCATGTACAATCCCATCATCGGCCAGGTAAATGCAAAGCATGATATGCTTATTGACGATGGGCATATCAATGCAGTTTTGCAGAATAAGAGGACAAGCCTTCCCGACGATGTTCAGAACTCAATCCGTGAAGCTGTCAAACTGCATTCGAATGAGATCATCAATCAGCTGCGTGAGTTACGGATAGATTTGCGTGCGAACCCTGCCGTATTCATTGGCGGCGGTGCCCTGTTATTCAGAAAGCATCTGGAAGAGTCGCAACTTGTGATACAGGCTGAATTTGAGGAGGATCCAAAGGCAAACGCCATAGGATACAAGCTGCTTGGCGCCCGCCAGCTTAAAAAGCTGACTGATCAGGGACAGCTTCATAGAGTCCAGTCGCCTTTCGCAGGGACTGGGGGTATGACCGGTGAAAACATCTGATGGATACAGGTTTGGCCTGCAGTTTAAGATTTTGTCTGATGCGCACCATCAGGTGGGAGAATTCCTTGAGAGCCTTGGTAATAAAAAAAGCGAAGCTGTGGTGACGGCCATGATCGAATATATCGGGTCACATCCCGAGGTTCTCAATAAGGATAACCCGGTTAAGGTCATTGCTGCTTATGGATATTCTGAAGAAACCCTAAATGCAAGAATTGAAGCGATGGTTCGCAAGATAGCCGGGTCGAACTTCGCCTTATCTGAGGATACCCCGTCTGGCAGCGCTTCAGATAACGATGAAGTAAGAGCACTTGACGCACTTTTAAATGGATTGGATCGGTTTGAATAACAAAATTTACTTAAATTGGTAGACCTCTCATTAAAAAATGAGGGGTTTATTTTTCTGCTTTGGGACAAACTAATTGTGATTTTTTGAACAAATGCCACCTATGGTTATTGTTCTGTGTTTATGCTCACTTAAAAAATTACTTCAGTACAGGTAAAATGATTATATACGGAGGAGATGACATGAGTGTTGATTATACTTTATTAGGCCGAAACATAAAAAGATACAGAAAAATGGCAGACTTAACGCAAGAACAACTTGCCAATATGACTGGCTACACGGACAGCCATATTGGACAAATTGAAAACGCATATGGAATTCCCAGCTATGAAGCTGTTTGTAATATTGCTAATGCATTAAACGTTACGATGGATCAGCTCAGTTACGGGAATATAAATAATACTGACGATTACTTTTTTCAGGAACTCAAACGGATCACTGCCGAGTTCGATGATAAACAGAAACGCTTCGCTATTGATATGATTTTGTCTCTTATGGAGCAGCTAAAAAAGCATTTTGAGGAGGAGCGAAAATAAGAGAAGGGGGTAGAAAGATGCTAAATTATTAAAGTGTAGTGGCAGATCCTTTATAAAAGGGTTGCCGGATTCAGTAGGCATTAAGGTTTATTTTTCAAAAAAAGTTATAATTTTGATTCGAATGCAGCCGCTTGCTATCAAGTAGCTGCATTTTCATATATATATCACCAGGCATTTCCTGAGAGGCTGTACTGCGATTATTTGCGGTATGGCCTCTTTTTGCGTCTGTGGAAAGGGGGTGAAGCCCATGTACATCAGTTACATGCGTTAGTTCGCTTTAGTATCCAACAAACAATAAAACGCATGCCATCTTGGCATGCCCCCCGGCTGCTGGGGTGGCATGGTCAGGAGGTACGCTATGTATATAAACCCAAAATACACATTTGATAACTCGGATGGTGAGCTGATCGCTCAGTTCACAGCATTCATGGTAAAGGTCGTCACGTCCGCAAAGATCGATTATATCCGGCGTCAGCGCCACTGGAAATGGGAGGTATTGACGGACAAGCCCCCGGAACCGGTGGACGATAAAACAAGTCCGGAGCGGTGGCTGAGTGCAGTTTCAGATGGTGAATTCTATTTTGCCGAAGAACGGATCTCCAAGGCCCTGTCCGACCTTACAACACTTCGGCGGCGGATACTGGAGCTCTCCTTTATTGATGAGCTTTCAGCCCAAGAGATTGCAGAGATACTTGGTTGCTCCGTCAAGTATGTTTACAAACAGAAACATGCTGCCATAAAAAAACTCCGGGATATTTTACTGAATGGAGGTGAGGCAGATGAATAAAAGTTTTTCTGATTTGCTTACCAGGGCCATCGCTGGGGACCACAACGCTATTGAAGACATCCTGGAAATGTACGCGCCGCTGATTAACCACCACAGCATGATTTACGGCTACATAGACGAGGATTGCAGGCAGTATATCATGATGCGTATTGCCATCAATATCTCAAAGTTCATTATCTAGTCCATCTGCGAAAAGCACCCGCGTTTCTGACGACGGGTGCTTTTTAAATATTTTTTTATTATTGGGGTAAAAAAGGAAAACGTGTGCGTGTATAAGGTTTGAAGGCATTTCCAACTTGTACCTTGACAATTTCATACGCCCACGTTCCCACATCCCTCTGTTTGGAGAGCGGCTATGCGCCCGGTTTGGCATCCGGGACCATGAGCACATATATGCGGGTGGCACCTGCATAACGCGACGATCCTACAGGGGCACAATGGTACTTCCGTCTTGAACGCGTCACTGCATTGGACGGCCCGGCATCAGAATGCGGGGAGATGAAATTTCTATGGACCTGTTCGCTGCAGGCGGGAATGATTGGGTAAATTTTACTTCGAATTATGATAGGAGAAATAATGTGTCATCCTTAAAAAGCTATACAATTGAACATGGTTATGCGGATGATTTTAGTGAAACAATCATTAAATCAGGAGGACAGATAATCTACAGAAAGAAAACAAAGCCAGATAAAAGGCTTGTTTTAGTTCGAATCGCAAAATCGGATTGCAACTGGAGCCATGATATTATATAATAATCGCATTACAGATGCTTTATGATGCTCCATTTACAGTCCGATTGTTGAAAGGAGGTAATTACAATCGGACAGGCAGAACAAAACACAACTATTGAAAAGAGAAGCTATTCGGTAGCCGAGATCATAGACATTCTTGGAATAAGTCGAAAGAAAGCATATGAACTATGTAATTCGGGTTGCTTCAAAGTTGTCCACATTGGCAGAGCCATTCGGGTATCGAAGGCCTCTTTTGATAATTGGTTGGATCAACAATCATAATTATGGAGGTCATAAAAATGGCAAGTATAGTATCAAGAGGAAAAGGCAAGTACGCTGTAGTATACTACGAAGGCGAAGGCGAATCAAGACACCAGGTATGGAAATCTGGTCTTTCGATGAAACAGGCAGAAAAGCTGAAAGAAAAGAAGAACCTGGAGGAAAAAAAGAAAAAAGCTGAGACGAAACAGAAACAGCAACAAGATGATTCAGTAACTGATGCTACCGTAGAAGAATTTCTGGATGATTTCGTTAAATCCTATGGCACTAAGCATTGGGGTATATCGTATTATTGCAGTAATTTAGCATTGTTCAACAATTACGTCTATCCCTACTTCGGTCATCATAAAATGGCTGGTGTCACGACAAAAATGGTAGATGACTATTATAATTTTCTCTTAACGGAATGCGAACCAGTCGCTAATACCGGAAAACCAAAGAGAGAAAAAGTAACCGCATCCCAGATCAATGAGATCCACAAGGTTCTCCGCACCGCTTTTAACCAGGCCAGACGTTGGAAGCTTATCAAGGAAAATCCATTTCTTGATGCCGATGTACCTGAGCACAAATCAAAAGAGCGTCCGGCTTTTTCTCCGAATGAGTTTGAAAAAGTACTGGAATATACGGATGTGCCAGATGATTACGACAGATATGTTATACACGTTGCTCTCTGTATCCAGTATTATTGTACAACAAGAGGTGGTGAAGTAGGCGCGCTACAGTGGCCTGACTACAATCGAAGCGAGAAAACGCTCCATATCTATAAAGCGATTGGGCGTGTAAAAAAAGAGCACATGCATCTTCCAAAGTTGAAAATCTACTACACCTTTCCTGTTTTGAATGCGAACGCAAGCACCTTTGTTGTCTTGAAATCTCCGAAAACGGAGGCAACTGAAAGGTACAGCAGGCTTAACAACCTGATGATGAAAAAATTGGATCAACTCCAGGACTTGCAGAAAGATATGATAGACAATATTTTTGGCGATTGCTATCCGGACAGCCAGCTGATCATCTGTCAAGCGAATGGAAGGCCGTTTATGCCGGAGCAGCTGAACAGGAAATTCAAGGAAATAATATTTGAAATGCGTGAAGCGGGTTTTCATTTCAAGAGTGTGCCTGAGAACCTTTTGGATGAGGTTGTTTTTCATAGTGTCCGGGCTGCAAGCGCAACAAAGAAACTGGCAGTCTCAGGTGGGAACATAAAAGCTGTAATGACAGCTGGCGGATGGGCTGAACCGGATATGGTTATCCGTTACTCGAAGACCTATCAAGAGGAACAGTCGAATATCGTGCAGAAGATGGAAGAAGATTATCTCAAAGAAGATAACGAGGCGGTAACGCCAGACAAACAGGTGCTACTGCAGTTCATTGCAGAGCATCCGGAGTTGATTAATGAATTATTATCTGCTAAGAAGTAACTGTTTTATTAGCAAGGAGAATGGGATGATTTCATATTTTATTAGCAAAACGGTTTTTTGCCCTATTTTCATCATTAAAATGATGCACATTTTATTAGCAAGAAAGGGGTTCGAAAGGCATAAAAAAATTGCTAACCCACAACCGCGAATTGTGAGTTAGCATGTATCTGGAACCAGCATAAACACTGGGGTTTTGTGGCGCGCCTGAAGGAATTCGAATCCCCGACACCCGCCTTAGGAGGGCGGTGCTCTATCCACTGAGCTACAGGCGCATATATGAAATTTGTATAACACTTTAAGCCCGATTAGGAGGCGAATGCTCTATCCACTGAGCTACGGAGACATTTATATGATTTTATTACTTACAATCCAAACTCTACTCTTCCCTGCATCCAGATATCTCCTTTAAACCGGCGTCCCACGGCTGGCTCTCCCAGCAGGTCGAGTTTATTGACAACCACATTCAGTTTCATATCGTTGCATTCTACCTGCATTCGGTAAACCTCCTCTCCGGACAAAGTATTACGCACGGTTTCCACATCCAGAATCTCACCAATAATTGCATACTGGTCACATTCCAGCCCATAAGGCATAAAGCAGGTATCAACGATCGAATAAATATCTTCCAGTCCAATCCGGTTCGAAATCTCCTGTACCAGATTCATGTCCTCCATCGCCAGGCTTTCCATCGCCTGCTCATCCCCGTTCCGGGCGGCCTCGATCAACGTCCCCCGGGTCTTGTTAGCAGCGCTGCTGTTTGCTCTTTGCTGCGCCGTCTTCTTGACCGGCAGCAGGATCTTACCGTCCAGGCAAAGCCCCGAAAGGTATACCGATACGATCTTTGTGCTCTCCGTCTTGCTGACCAGTCTCCTGGCATATTCCATACCGTTGCTTATATAGAAGATTAAAGATACACCAATAGATGGCTCCTCACACATGCCGCCGTAGGAATTCTTGTCACTATGGCGTTCCACTACACAAGAGGCCGTCGTCGATACCACATCGCTGTCTACATAAGGGAAAAAATACTCCTCGCGGAAATCCTTCCCTTCTTCAAACTCACCGTAGACCCGGATGCCGATTCCATCCCCAAAGGATTTGCTCAAATAGCCGTAAACTTCCTCTCCGTCACAAACGATCGTCGATGACGAAGACGACTGGACTGCCGCCTCCAGCAGCGGCTGAACATCCTTTGTTTTCTTATATTTACTAAAGCCAATAGCTCTAAGATATTTGTGCATTCTTTCTCCCGGTAAATCGCTATATATACATACGAAACAAAACCCATTATATGATACCAGGGTCAAAAGGTCATGCTTTTCATGCTTGCATGAAAAAGAATGACTTTGGGACCCGCAAAACATGAGAAAGCAGCCCGAGTAGGGCGGATTTCGAATGTTTTAGGATTGCGGGAGCACAAAGTGCGTAGCAATCCGCAGTATCAGGGGGCAAAATACCTTTTGACCCACACATCATTATATAATATTAAGGCACTTTTTGCAAGTCCGAACAATTTTCTTTTATATCTTAAAAATTTTTCTTTTATTTCTTTTGATTAAATCGTGACTTTAATGTATAATAGCGTTATATTTGATGCGTGGAATGCGCAGAAAACACTCATATTACGACAACACAAAATCTAGGAGGAAAAGTAAGTATGTCTTATGTAGATGAGGTTTTGGCTAACGTTGCAAGGAAGGATTCTCACGAAGTGGAATTCCAGCAGGTAGTCACGGAAGTATTGGAATCCTTAAGACCAATTATTGAGGAGAAGGAAGATCATTATCGTCGAATTGCTTTGCTAGAGAGATTAGTCGAGCCCGAAAAGATCGCGACTTTCCGCGTACCCTGGGTCGATGACAATGGCCAAGCCCATGTAAACAGAGGATGGCGTGTACAGTTCAGCAGTGCGATTGGACCGTACAAAGGTGGGCTCCGCTTTCATCCCAGTGTAACTTTAAACATCCTGAAGTTTTTAGCCTTTGAGCAAATGTTTAAGAATTCCCTGACGGGGCTCCCGATCGGCGGTGGCAAAGGTGGCAGCGACTTCGATCCAAAGGGGCGTTCCGAAGGCGAAATCATGAGATTCTGCCAATCTTTTGCTACCGAGCTTTATCGCTATATTGGGCCGGATCTCGATTCTCCGGCTGGTGATGTAGGCTGCGGAGCAAAAGAAATCGGATATATCTTCGGCCAGTATAAGCGTATTGTCGGTGAATACAAGAACGCCTCTCTGACCGGCAAAGGCATCCCTTATGGCGGAAGTGAAATTCGTAATCAGGCGACCGGCTTTGGTGCCGTATACTTTACAGAAGAATTACTGGCTTCTCTGGGCAAAAAGATCGAAGGATCTACCTTTGCATTGTCCGGTTTCGGAAATGTAACTTGGGGCGTTGCCTGTAAAGTCGTAGAATTAGGCGGTAAGGTTATCGCTATCTCCGGTCCTGACGGATACGTGTACGATCCAGATGGTGTAACCGGTGAAAAACTGGATTACCTGGTAGAGATGCGAAACTCTCTGCGTGACCGTGTGCAGGATTATGCGGATAAGTATGGGGTGGAATTCTATTCGGGTCAGAAGCCTTGGGGCCGCGTAAACGCTGATATATACATGCCTTGTGCTACCCAAAATGATATCCATCTGGAAGATGCAGAGCGTATGATTGCAGAGGGAAGTACTTCGGTCCTGATCGAAGTCGCTAATATGCCGACCACACCAGATGCCACTGCCCTTTTGGTAGAAAAAGGCTGGGTAATTGCTCCCTCCAAAGCAGTAAATGCCGGCGGCGTAGCGGTTTCTGCTCTGGAAATGAGCCAGAATGCAATGAAGATGTCCTGGACTGCCCATGAAGTTGACGATAGACTCCATGAAATTATGTATACCATCTTCCAAAATATTTCGGCAGCAGCCGAAAAATATGGAAAACCTGGGGATTTACTTGCTGGTGCTAACCTCGCCGGTGCCCAGAAGATCATCGCCGCAATGGAGATGCAGGGAATTGTGTAATTACTTATCGTAAACAGAACACAGCCCATCCATTTGGATGGGCTGTGTTCTGTATTAATGTACCGTACATTAGTCTTCTGACTCTAATGCTCTTATTTTTTTTTCCATTGCCATTTCTAACGCTTGCTTCTCTTCTCTTCCCAATGAGGTCTCCGGCTGTCCCTCCCTAATTTCCTTCACATAAATGTAGCAAGAGGTTCGGCTATGCATTGCATTAAACAAAATTCCGGAATTACTCTGGTCTAAAAGAGCCAGCGCAAAACTGGATTGTCCTCCCATTCCCTCAAAGGCATTGTATTTCACAATCCCAGTCTTTTGAAAACTATTCACCATGCCGCGGCTTAGCACCTTCATGACATCGCGGTTTGCCAGATCCTGATCATGCAGCCTGTGTACCTTTGTATAGATTTCTGCAATTTTATCTTCCAGTGTCTCTGCGTCTTTTCCACGCATAAAAATGTCATAGCGCCGGTACAATTTCTCCATTTTTACAATCATAATCAATACAACGACGAATAAAATAATTACGAGTGCTGCCAATACCAAAACTACTACAGTGGGATCAAGTCCCAGATTTTCAAATATACTGCCGGTCATGTAGTTCCCCTCACTTAATCCTGCGGAAAAGCTCGATTAAACGCTCCAACTCTTCCACCGAATAATAATCCATTTGAATTTTTCCTTTATCTGCATCTTTTCGTTGTATAACTACTTTCGTACCTGTCACAACCCGAAGGTCTTCTTCCAGTTTTTCATAGATAAAACGATCCCGTTCCTGCCAATCCAAAGAATTCGCTTTCTTTGGCGGAGGATTTAAAAGGCTCTTTACCAGTTTCTCCGTCTCCCGGACACTTAAGCTCTGCTCTGTGATCATCTCTGCCGCCTGCATCTGCAGTGCCTCGGATTCCAGTGACAATAAAGCCCTTGCATGTCCTTCCGAAAGCTTCCCCTCTGCAAGCATTTCCTGGACCGTGAGAGCCAGCTTCAGCAGGCGCATCCGGTTCGCAATCGCTGCTCGGCTCTTCGAGACACGCTTCGCCAAATCTTCCTGCTTCAAGTGAAATTCCTGAATTAAACACATGAAAGCCTTCGCCTCTTCAATAGGATTTAAATTTTCGCGCTGAATATTCTCAATCAAAGCAATTTCCATTACTTCCTGATCGGTATATTCCCGGATCATCACCGGCACTTCTTTCAGACCGGCCAGCTTTGCAGCCCGCCAGCGGCGCTCTCCGGCAACGATCTCATAATGATTCCCCTTCTTTTGCACCAGGAGCGGCTGAATGACACCGAATTGACGAATAGATTCGGCCAATTCTTCCATAGATTCTTCTTCAAAATTTTTACGAGGCTGCCCACGGTTAGGCTCTATTTGTGATAGCTTTAACATTTTATCCGGCGTATTTTCCTCCTTATCCACTGGTTTATCCACATTATTGTCTGCTTTTGTGGATAACTCCGTGGATTTTTCCACATTCTTTGTGGCATCTATGTATTGACTGGAAATCATAGAATCCAGGCCTTTTCCTAAACCGCCTCTTTTTGCCATCCCTCTGTCCCTCTCTTTGCTCTATTGGTATGCAATTACTTCTTCCGCTAACATCCGGTAACTTTCTGCTCCCGCAGATCTGGCATCATACAGATTAATCGGAAGTCCATGGCTCGGTGCCTCCGCTAAACGTACATTTCGCGGAATTATGGTTTTATAAATATTCTGCCGCAGATTATTCTTTACATTCTCAACCACTTGAAGCGAAAGGTTGGTTCTAGCATCATACATAGTAAATACAACGCCTTCCATTGACAAATTCGGATTGAGCCGCTCTTTTACCAAATTAATTGTATACATCAACTGGGAAAGTCCCTCCAATGCATAAAATTCACATTGAATTGGTACAATTACGGAACTCGCCGTCGTTAGTGCATTGATTGTCAGCATACTGAGAGCGGGAGGGCAGTCAATAATAACGTAATCATATGCGTCCTGCACCTTCGCTATATGAGACTTTAATATGTACTCCTTCCGATCCACACCAATTAACTCAATCTCTGCTCCAGATAAGTTAACACTGGACGGGATTACTTTCAAACCCTCCACCACGCTAGGGAGAACACACTCTTCCACTTCACAATCCCCAATCAGCAGCTCATAAACCGTACTCTCTAATGATTCCTTGTCAATACCCAGTCCACTGGTGGTATTTCCCTGGGGATCCATATCAATGGTCAGCACCTTTTTCCCCATCTCTGCCAAACTGGCCGATAAATTAATTGCAGTTGTGGTCTTGCCAACACCGCCTTTTTGATTGGCAATTGCAATAATGCGTTTCATATGCTATCCCCCCTTAAATGTCCTGGGTGTTTCTCTGTTGAAGATTTCTCTATTCTAACATACTTCTATCCATTATTCTACAGAATACAGAATTAATTTTTAATGAAGTGAAACGTCTCCATGTTTCACGTGAAACATTATTCCATCTCTTACGAAAGTGGCTGCCTTGATGGAAGTCCTGCCTTTCTGGGATATTTCTCCGGTGTTTTCCCAATCTTTTCTATCACAATGAGCGATCGCTGAATATCCGAACCCGGAAGGGTGAATAATTCCTTATGTACGACCTTCCCTCCCAAAATATGCACGGATTTTGACGCATTTTCCAATTCTGTCAGGATATCCACAGTTTTATAGGAGATAAAATAGCCGTTTTTGTGGATAAAGGGCAAACAATATTCCGACAATGTGGATAAGTTTGCAACGGCCCTGGAGACACACCAATCAAATTTTTCTCTATACTCCTGTTTGTGAGCAATTTCCTCTGCCCGCCCATGGATCGCTTCCACACTTTCTAACCCCAGACGCCGCACAACTTCCTCCAGAAATCCAATTCGCTTCTTTAAAGAATCCAATAAAGTCAATTGAAGCTCCGGATATGCGATTTTCAAAGGAATTCCCGGAAATCCAGCGCCAGTTCCCACATCAATGAGTGTTTTACAGGATGTTTCACGTGAAACATCCTGTAAAACATGCAGAGAAAGACTATCAATAAAATGCTTCTGAATGATTTCCTCAAACTCCGTAATAGCCGTCAAATTCATTAAAGAATTCCACTCCAACAAAAGATCTGCATAATCCAGAAACTGTTTCACTTGCACTTGCGACAAAGATATTCCAAAATCCCGAAACTTCCTATCAATATACTCCTCACGCTTCATAAAATCTCCTCAAAACAACAACTTAAACGCTTCTTCAACCACTTTTCCCTGGTGTAGTACACTACAACAGATGCTTTTTATTTTTGCCTCGCCTGCTCCAAATAGACCAATAACACCGATATATCCGCCGGTGAAACCCCAGAGATACGAGATGCCTGTCCTATCGAAAGAGGGCGGTACAATTCCAATTTTTGCACTGCTTCCTTCCGTAAACTTCCAACATCTCCATACACAATATCACCTGGAATCCTCTTTTTCTCCAGCTTCCTAAACTGTTGCACTTGCCGCATCTGCCTGCGAATATACCCTTCATACTTCAAATGAATATTCACCTGCTCACACACCTCATAAGAATAATCCTGTGGCTGCGGATCAATTTCCCGCACTTTCCAATAATCCAATTCCGGTCTACGTATCAGCTCTGCCAGTGTAATACCTGACTTAATAACCGTAGACTGATACTTCTCCAGAAAAAAATGAATGATCCTATTCGAACCTACATATGTACACTCTAATCGGTCAATTTCCCTCTGGATCTCCTCACGTTTCACCTGCAATTTTCGATAGCGTACTTCTCCGATCAATCCCACTTGATATCCAATTTCTGTCAGTCGCATATCCGCATTATCCTGACGGAGCAGCAGACGATATTCCGCACGGGAAGTCATCATCCGATAAGGTTCATGGTTTTCCTTCGTAACGAGGTCGTCAATCAGCACACCAATATAAGCCTCCGATCGATCCAGAATCAAAGGGCTTTCTCCTTTTATTTTCCGCGCGGCATTGATGCCTGCAATCAGTCCCTGGGCAGCCGCCTCCTCATAACCGGAGCTTCCATTCGCCTGACCGGCACTAAAAAACCCCGGAATTTCCTTAAACTCCAGGTAAGGCGTCAGCTGGCGCGGATTAACACAGTCGTATTCAATCGCATAGGCATTCCGCACAATTTCTGCCTTCTCCAAACCCGGTACCGTATGAATCATCTCGTGCTGGACATCCTCCGGCAAGGAACTGGACATTCCTGCAATATACATTTCATTGGTATAAAGCCCCTCCGGTTCAACAAACAGTTGGTGACGATTTTTATCGGCAAACTTTACTACCTTATCTTCAATCGATGGGCAGTACCGGGGTCCGGTCCCTTCGATCATTCCCGAAAAGAGAGGAGAGCGGTCCAGACTTCTTCGGATAATCTCATGGGTACTTTCATTTGTATAAGTCAGCCAGCAGGATACCTGTTCCTTCTGAACAGACTCCGGATCCGTAGTAAAAGAGAAAGGGATAATCCGTTCATCCCCCTTCTGCTCCTCCATTTTTGAATAATCTACTGTCTTACCGTCGATTCTGGCGGGGGTTCCCGTTTTAAAGCGTAGCATCTCCACCCCCAGATTACGAAGGGAATCCGATAATCCGTTTGCCGCCTGCAAACCATTCGGTCCGGTAGAATTGCTGACTTCTCCATAAATGCAACGTGAACTTAAATAGGTACCGCTGCAGAGAATCACCGCCTGGCAAACATATTCTGCACCAGATTTTGTCTTTACAGACGAGACCTTCCCTTCCTTGAGACAAATTTCCACAACTTCCGCCTGCTTAATAGAAATGCCCTCCAGATCTTCCAGTACGCTCCGCATTCTTTTTGTATATTCCTGTTTATCGGCTTGGGCGCGCAGAGAATGAACGGCGGGTCCCTTGGACTGGTTCAGCATTTTTGACTGAATAAAAGTCGCGTCAATATTCCTTCCCATTTCACCACCCAGCGCATCCAGTTCCCTTACCAGGTGGCCCTTAGAAGTTCCGCCAATATTCGGATTGCAGGGCATAAGTGCAATGCTGTCCACACTTACAGTAAAAATCACCGTCTTCATCCCCAGCCTTGTACTGGCAAGGGCTGCTTCACAGCCTGCATGTCCTGCACCAATAACCACTACATCATACACTTCTCTAATCGACATCGCTTGTCTTCCTTATACTATTTTCCCATGCAGAACTTCGCAAAAATCTCATTAACCAGATCTTCCTCTACGGATTCTCCCAGAATTAATCCCAATTCCCGATAAGCATTCATCAGATCAATGGAAAAGAAATCCTCCGGCATTCCATCCCCGATACTTTTCTTTACCATATACAAGCTTTCCAAAGCCTGCTCCAAAGCCTGCCGGTGGCGGAGATTGGTGATGGCTACATTTCCGTTCCGGCCAATCTCACCGGTATCAAACATCCGGACCACCATTTCTTCCAGTTCCTTTTTCCCTTGCCCTTCCTTGGCAGAAAACGGGAGGATGTCAATTCCGGTTAATGCCTTTATTTGACCAGGCTCCTGGACCGCCGGAAGATCCGATTTATTGAATAACACAATCGACTTCTTACCTTCCAGAAGCCCTATAATTTCTCTATCGCTTTCATCCGGAGGCTGGGAAGAATCCACTACATACAGAATTAGATCGGCTTGCTCTGCCTGCTCTCTGGCACGGTTTACTCCCATTATCTCGACCTTATTCTCTGTCTCACGGATGCCGGCCGTATCAATCAGGCGGAGCGTGATCCCCCCTAATTGAATGGATTCCTCCAAAGTATCCCGCGTGGTACCCGCAATATCCGTTACAATGGCCCTTTCTTCTCCTACCAGTAAATTCATAAGAGAAGACTTACCGGCATTTGGCCGTCCCAGGATAACCGTTTTAATCCCCTCGGCTAATATTTTTCCCCGACCGGATTCCCGGATCAACGCTTCGATTTCTTCGATTAAAGGCTGAAGAAGAGAGAATAATTCTTCTTGATATCCCTCGATTGAAATATGCTCCGGATCATCCAAAGCAGCTTCTATAAATGCAATTTGATAGAGAATTTTCTCCCGGAGCGCACGGATCTTCTCACTTAATGCTCCCTTTAACTGCTCCAGAGAAGCCTTTCTGGCAAACTCATTCCCCGAGTGGATCAAATCCATTACGGCCTCCGCCTGTGACAGATCCAGCCTTCCATTTAAAAAGGCCCGTTTGGAAAACTCTCCAGGCTCTGCCAGACGTACTCCCTTCGAAAGAACGGCCTGAAGAATTCTCTTCATGATTAATGGTCCTCCGTGACATTGGATTTCCACCACATCCTCTCCTGTAAAACTATGAGGTGCTCTCATGACCACAGCCAGGACTTCATCCAGCCGTTCTTCTTCATCATAAGCGAATCCATAGTGAACGGTATGAGTCGGAACACTCTGGACTGTCTTACCTTTTAGATGAAGAACCTGATCCGCTGCAGATAAAGCATCCGGTCCGCTGATCCGAATCACGCCAATACCTGCATGGGTCAATCCACTTGCAATAGCAGCAATTGTTTCTGTAATCATGACAAAACCTCATTTTATAAATTACTAATTATGAGCCGGACATTACACTAGAAGTTAAGCATGTGCAACCCCGGTTTCAGGATTACACATGCCCACTGTTTCTAACCGATTTCTATTTTTCTCTTAAATTTAGTCCGCCCTCTTCTCAAACCGATCTCTCTTCAAAGAAATTACTACATGGCGGAAGGGTTCTTCTCCTTCGCTGCGGGTTAGCACAAAACGGTCTCCCTGAAGAGCAGAGTGGATCACACGTCTCTCATAAGGATTCATCGGCTCTAATGCAACCGCACGCTTGGTTCTCTTTACCTTATAGGAGATATTTTTCGCAAGCGTCTCTAAGGTCTCTTTCCGTCTCTCCCGGTAATTTTCAATATCCAGCTTTACCCGGACATACTCCTCGGAATATTTATTTACCACAAGGCTTGTCAGATATTGAAGAGAATCCAGTGTTTGTCCTCTTTTACCGATCAGAATTCCCATATCATCGCCTTTTAAGTCAATGTCCATAGCCTTCTCAACCGGATCGTAAATCACGCCAATTTCTACTTCCATACCCATCGTCTTTAAGACTTCCTGCAGAAAGTCCTTAGCCGATCCTTCAAGGGAGAACTTCCTTTTGGCCTGGATCACTGCAGGACGGCTTCCAATGCCCAGAATTCCGGAACTTCCCTTATCAATTACTTCATATTCCAACTGATCGCTGGTAATTTCCAGTCGGATTAAAGCCTGCGTAATTGCTTCATCCAAATTTTTCGCAGATATTTTAATAAATTCCACAGCAGTCGCCTCCTATTTCTTACTTTTATTGTTATAATCCTTTACCATATTTGCTTTTGCTGCGAGACTGCCTGGCTTAGCAGATTTGTTCTGGTAATATTCCGTAGAGTCCTTTACATTACCGCCTTTTTCGTCTTTGTTTAAATTTGGCCTATTCTGATTTGCCGTATTCGGACGCTTAATGTTCTTGGTATTGACGTTTGCCTTATCGCTCAGAGGAGGAAGACCCTTCCTCGCTCTCTTCTTATTCGTCTTTTCAATGTTCTGCTTAATCAGCTCCTCGATCGAAACTTTCTTCATATACTGATTAATGAATAATTGCTGCACGATCATAACCACATATTGGATACACCAGTAGAGACCCAGGAAGGCCGGCAGTGTAATACCCATGAATACGGAAAAAAGCGGCATAATATTGTTCATCGTCTTCATGCTGTTAGCCATCTGTCCTTCGCCCATACTTGGCTGATTCTGCATCGTAAGCCGCATGGACAAGAAGGAAAATACACCGGCCAAGATCGGAATAATCAAAGCAAAGGACAGCTTAAACCCAGGAGCTTCCAGCAGATTAATCCCTAAGAACATATGAATCCGCTGATATTGTTCTGCGGAATAAGTGGCCAGCTGAGGCACATAATTTTTAATATCTGCAATAACCGGATACAAGGCAAATATAATAGGCATCTGAATTAAAGAAGGAAGGCAGCCGGCCGTCATGGACGTACCATATTTGTCATAAAGCTGCTGCTGCTCCATCTGCATTTTCTGAACCGATGCCTGATCCTTTCTACCGGCATATTTCTTCTGAATTGCCTGGAGCTCCGGTGACATTACTGCATTCATTTTCGAGAATTTCTGCTGCTTAATGGTAATTGGCAATAAAAGCATCTTTGTAATAATCGTAAATACAATTATGCACACGCCGATATTCTCAATTCCAATACCGCTGAGTACAATAAAGATTCCCTGCATAATAAAGCCAAAGACCCACGCTACCTGCTTAACAATAGGCCAATTTCCCATCCCGACCGCAGTAGTGGTTTCTGTGAGTGATAAAAAAGTCATGGTTTCCTCCAATTAACAATATTCTTTGTGCCTGCCCACTTATTGCAGCGGCATGTGTTTACACTACCTAAGGTACCGGATCATAGCCTCCCTTTGAAAACGGGTTGCAGCGTAAAATTCTCCATAACGACAAAGCGCCCCCTTTTATTGCACCATATTTTTCAATTGCTTCTATGGCGTACTGGGAGCAGGTAGGAAAATATTTACAGGAACCATATTGCTTGAAAGGCGAGATATATCTTCTATAAAATCGAATACATACAATCATGATTTTTCTCATAGATTCTCACCTTCCGAATCGACAATATTATGATGTTTTCCTAAGTGCAGCAAAGCACTTTCAATTTTGTGATAATCCTTATCCTTTGCATCTTGTCTGGCAATGATAACAATATCATAACCAGTCCTCCACCATTCTAGATGGGTTCGGAAACTTTCCTTAATTAATCGCTTAACTCTGTGCCTTACGACACTGTTTCCGACTTTCTTACTAACAGAAATACCAATTCTGTTCTCCTGATCCTGGCCTCTTTCTAAAATATACATGACGAGAATCTTATTCCCGTAAGATTTACCCTGCCGGTAAACCCGTCCAAAATCATCATTCTTCTTTAACGAAACAAATCGTTCCATCTTAACTCCCACGGAAGAAGACATTCCTTTCTTAATCAGGAAATCACCATTTCCTTTTATTAGGAAAAGAATAGACCACATATCTGCGGCCTACGCTGAAAGCTGTTTTCTTCCTTTTGTTCTTCTGGAAGCCAGTACTTTTCTTCCGCCTGCGCTGCTCATTCTGGCTCTGAAGCCATGAACCTTTGCTCTGGATCTCTTTTTAGGCTGAAATGTCATTTTCATCTGCATACACCTCCTATCTCTACAGAATAGCATTACTATTATATGAGAAACCCCTATTCCAGTCAAGCTATTTTTTTAATAAGCGGGCCGGATCGGGAAATTTGTAACCTATATTCCTATTCTGACATGCTTCGAACACTTCTACGCAATAAACACAAAATTATCCACAAATTGTGTATTACTTGTTGATAACTAGTTGATATTTTATATTTTTTTATTAAAATCGACGTTTTTCCTGCTTTTTTTTCGTGGATAAGTTATACACAGCCATCTTTTTTCCGTAAACTTTTTCTTAAATCTCATTGAAAAATCATAGAATCTAAGTTACAATAAAGAAGTGCTGAAAGCACTATTCGGATTGATCGTCAGATTAGGCCGAGACCCCTACAATATTTACCATGGTGATTTATGCACTTATTTTGAAATTGCATGAGGAAGATGCAATTCTTTTTTAGTATGTAACAAGTCAGGAGAACGGTATGCTGGAGAAATTAAAAGAAAATTGGGATAAAATTTTAGAAACTTTGAAAGAAGATCAGGAGTTATCGGATGTTTCCTTTAATACCTGGTTCGTTCCTTTACAATTAATTTCCGCCGACAGCAGCTCCGTCACCATCCTTTTTCCTGGCGACAATACCGGCGTTGGATATATCGAAAAAAAATACAAATTCTTCATTAAGATTGCAATTGAAGAGGTTACCGGACTAAAATATGATATTCAATTTGTGACTCCTACAAATTTGAAGCCGATAAAAGAAAAAAGAGGTTCCGCGGATTTAGCTTTGTCCACCAGTGCTAATCTGAATCCCCGTTATACCTTCGACTCTTTTGTAGTAGGTTCCAATAACAAAATGGCTCATGCCGCATCCCTTGCGGTAGCAGAATCTCCGGCGGAAATATATAATCCTCTCTTTATTTATGGAGGCGTGGGTCTTGGTAAGACGCACCTGATGCATTCCATTGCACACTTCATATTAAAAAAGGATCTTTATAAGAAGGTTCTTTATGTCAGCAGTGAGAAATTCACGAATGAGCTGATTGATGCAATTCGAAACAAAAATAATATCACGACTACAGAATTCCGGGAAAAATACCGGAGTGTCGATATTTTGCTGATTGATGATATTCAATTCATTACGAATAAAGAAAGTACACAGGAAGAAGTGTTCCATACCTTTAATGCTTTATATGAATCCAAGAAACAGATTATTATTTCCAGTGACCGGCCTCCAAAAGAAATTGAAACCCTGGAAGAACGTCTCCGCTCCCGTTTTGAATGGGGCCTTACGGTAGACATCGGTTCACCGGATTACGAGACCAGAATGGCGATTCTTCGTAAAAAGGAAGACATGGAAGGTTACAATATAGATAATGAAGTAATTAAATACATTGCTACGAATATAAAATCCAACATCCGTGAACTGGAAGGTGCCTTAACCAAGGTAGTGGCCACTTCCCGCTTAACCAAAAGTGAAATAACCATTGAGTTAGCCGAAGAGGCATTGAAAGACCGGATTTCCCCAAATCAGGTTAAGGAGATTACACCAGAACTGATCATTGAAGTCGTATCTGATCACTTCAATATTAATCCTTCTGACCTGGCCTCTGAGAAACGAACCAAGGAAATAGCTCATCCACGGCAGATTGCCATGTATCTCTGCTGTGATATGACAGCTGCTCCGCTGCAGATGATTGGAAAATACCTTGGTAAAAAGGATCATACCACAGTGATTCACGGCCGTGATAAAATAACCAAAGAACTGAAGAATAATGAGAACCTGCAGTATACCGTAGATGTATTAAAAAAGAAATTAAACCCGAGTTAAAAATCCACATGAAGCTGTTTATAAAGAGTGGACAAGCTGTTGATAAAAGAGACTGTATTTTTATTGTGGACAACCAGCAGGTTATCAACCTTCTATTCGCCACCTTTGCACAGAGTTATTCTTCCTTCAACTAAAGCACCCATAAGGGTTTTAGAGCTTATCCACTAATTCACACCGCCTAATACTATTATTACTAAGATCTTTTAATAAATATATCAATTATGGCGAAAAGGAGTTACCCACAATTATGAAATTATCATTTGATAAATCCTCTCTTATGAATGGAATCAATATTGTATTGAAAGCAGTTCCTTCTAAGACAACGATGCCGATCCTGGAGTGTATTTTGTTAGATGCAACAGATGAATCAATCAAGCTGACTGCCAATGATATGGAAATGGCAATCGAAACCAGGATTGAAGGAAATATTTTAGAAAAAGGAAAAGTAGCAATTGACGCGAAGCTTTTCTCAGAGATTATCCGGAAGCTTCCGGACAGTGAGATTGTAATAGAGGAGGAAAACGAGAACATCCGGATTTCCTGTGAAAAAACAAACTTTAAGATTTCCGGAAGACGGGGAGATGATTTTGTTGGTATGCCTTCTGTGGAGACAAACCAGTATATCTGCGTTTCCCAGTTTACTTTGAAGGAAATTATCCGGCAGACTATTTTTTCCATTGCTCCTAATGAGAATAATAAGCTGATGACCGGTGAGTTATTTGAAATCCAGGATGATAAGCTGAAGGTAGTATCTCTGGATGGACACCGTATTTCTATCCGGAATGTAGAGCTGAAGGATCACTATGAGAACCGTAAGGTAATTGTACCGGGTAAGACGCTGATTGAGATTAGCCGGATTTTGTCCGGGGATGCGGAGAAGGAAGTCTATATCTTCTTCAGTAAGAATCATATTTTATTCGAGTTTGACCAGACGGTGGTATTGTCTCGTTTGATTGAAGGAGAGTTCTTTAAGATTGACCAGATGATTTCCAGTGATTTTGAAACGAAGATTACAGTGAATAAGAAAGAACTTCTGGAATCCATTGAGCGTTCCGTTCTTTTGGTGCGTGAATCCGATAAAAAACCGATTATTATCAATATCCAAAATAATAATATGGAGCTTTCCCTGCATTCCTTGATTGGATCGATGCGGGAAGATATTCTGGGTCATCATACTGGTAAGGACTTGATGATTGGATTTAATCCAAAATTTCTGATTGATGCTTTGCGGGTAATAGACGATGAAGAAGTTACGATTTATATGATGAATTCTAAAGCTCCCTGCTTCATTCGGGACAATGAAGGCAGATACATTTATTTGATTCTCCCGGTGAACTTTATAGCAAATCGTTAAATACGAAGTCAGAAAGGCGAAGTATGGAAACCATTAAACTTAGAGAAGAATTTATAAAGCTCGGCCAGGCGCTGAAGGTGGCCGGATTTGCAGGATCCGGTGTGGATGCGAAAGATATGATTCTTCAGGGAATGGTAAAAGTAAACGGCGAAGTAGAAACAAGACGCGGACGAAAGCTGATAGATGGAGATGAGATTCTGTTTGAAGGACAGACGATCAAAATCGTGAAATGATTATAAAATCGCTGGAATTAAAAAATTACCGCAATTTAGAAGATGTACAGATGGATTTTAGTGAAGGGATTAATCTTTTGTATGGAGATAACGCCCAGGGGAAGACTAACATTTTAGAATCCATCTATTTGTGTGGGACTTCCAAATCCCACCGGGGTTCAAAGGATCGGGAAATTATCCGCTTTGAGGATGAGGAATCCCATATAAAAATGCTTCTCAGTAAACGGGAGATTTCTTATCGGATTGATATGCACCTGAAGAAGAACCGTACAAAGGGCGTAGCAGTCAATGGAATGCCGATCCGCAGGATCACAGAATTATTTGGAATTTTAAATGTTATTTTCTTTTCTCCGGAGGATTTGAATATAATAAAGAGTTCGCCCTCGGAAAGAAGAAGGTTTATTGATTTAGAACTTTGTCAATTGGATAAAATATATACATATAATTTGATAAATTATAACAAAATTGTAAACCAGAGAAATAAAATCCTTAAGAAAACCGATGGGGACTGGGTAGATCTTTTAGATACATGGGATCAGCAAATGGTTCAATACGGCACTTATTTAATCAGCAGAAGGCAGCAGTTTATTGCAGAACTGAATGAAATTATTTGCCATATACATGCAGGACTTACCAATGAAAAGGAAGAAATTAGGCTGGTATATATGCCAAATATAGAAGAGAGTCATTTCGAAAAAGTTTTAAAAAAAGAAAGAGAAAGAGACCTTAAGGCAAAGGTATCGCTGACAGGGCCTCACCGGGATGATTTAAAATTTATGATCAATGAGATTGATGTAAGAACTTTTGGTTCTCAGGGACAGCAGCGTACGGCAGCACTTTCGCTCAAGCTTTCGGAAATTGAACTGGTAAAAAATAAAGTAAAAGATTTACCGGTTTTGCTGTTGGATGATGTTCTTTCCGAATTGGATTCGGGACGTCAGACCAGACTTTTACAGAGTATTACAGGGATTCAGACAATGGTCACATGTACAGGTTTAGATGATTTTGTGCAGCATTGTTTTCATATAGATAAGACCTTTCATATCGAAGATGGAAGCGTAATAGGAGGTTTCAATGAGTAACAGTAACAATCAGCAGGAATATGGTGCGGATCAGATACAGATTTTGGAAGGCTTGGAGGCCGTAAGAAAACGTCCCGGTATGTATATCGGCAGCACGTCTTCAAGAGGTCTCCATCATTTAGTATATGAGATTGTCGATAATGCGGTGGATGAAGCACTGGCAGGTGCCTGTGATACAATTAATGTTCAGATCAATGAAGATAATTCCATTACAGTAGAGGATAATGGCCGTGGTATTCCGGTAGGAATTAATTCCAAAGCCGGTGTCCCTGCAGTAGAAGTAGTATTTACGATTCTTCATGCAGGTGGTAAATTCGGAGGCGGGGGATATAAGGTATCCGGTGGTCTTCACGGCGTAGGTGCTTCGGTTGTAAATGCTCTGTCCGAATGGCTGGAGGTAGAAATCTGCAGCGAAGGAAGTGTTTATATGCAGCGTTATGAAAGGGGGAAGGTGGTACAGCCCCTGAAAGTAATCGGCACTTGTAAAAAGACAAAGACCGGTACGAAGGTATCCTTTCTTCCGGATGCGGATATTTTTGAAGAGACTGTATACGAATATGATATTTTAAAGCAGCGTCTCAGAGAGACGGCTTTCCTGACGAAGAATCTGAAGATTGTACTTCGGGATGACCGGGAGGAGAAGAAAGAGAAGACCTTCCACTATGAAGGCGGCATTAAGGAGTTTGTGGAATATCTGAATAAGAGTAAGACTTCTCTGTATAATACGGTGGTTTACTGCGAAGGAACAAAGGATAATGTCTATGTAGAAGTGGCTTTTCAGCATAACGATTCTTATACGGAGAGTACTTACGGTTTTGTAAATAACATTATTACTCCGGAGGGTGGTACCCATTTATCTGGTTTTAAGGCAGCTTTGACGAAGACCTTTAATGATTATGCCAGAAATAATAAGCTGCTAAAGGATAATGAGACCAATTTATCCGGTGATGATATCCGGGAAGGCTTGACGGCAATTGTCAGCATTAAACTCGAGGATCCTCAGTTCGAAGGCCAGACGAAGCAGAAGCTTGGCAACAGTGAGGCCAGAGGTGCTACCGATACGATTGTCAGTGAACAGGTAACCTATTTCCTCGAGCAGAATCCGTCGATTGCGAAGATCATTTGTGAGAAGGCAATCTTGGCCCAGCGTGCCAGAGCAGCGGCCAGAAAGGCAAGAGATCTGACCAGAAGAAAAACGGCATTAGATGGTATGACACTGCCGGGCAAGCTGGCAGACTGCTCAGACAAGAATCCGAAGAATTGTGAAATCTACATCGTAGAAGGAGATTCCGCGGGTGGAAGCGCTAAATCGGCCCGTTCCCGGAATACTCAGGCGATTCTGCCGTTGCGTGGTAAGATATTAAATGTAGAAAAAGCACGGCTTGACAAAATCTATGCCAATGCGGAGATTAAAGCCATGATCACGGCTTTCGGAACGGGTATTCATGACGATTTTGATGTCAGCAAGCTGCGTTACCACAAGATTATTATTATGACGGATGCGGACGTAGACGGCGCGCATATCAGTACGCTTCTTCTGACCTTCCTGTATCGCTTCATGCCGGAGCTGATCCGGCAGGGGTATGTATATCTGGCACAGCCTCCTTTGTATAAGGTGGAGAAGAGTAAAAAGGCCTGGTATGCCTACAGCGATGATGAACTTGATAAAATTCTCGTAGAAATCGGGCGGGACAGCAATAATAAGATCCAGCGTTACAAAGGCCTTGGTGAAATGGATGCGGAGCAGCTTTGGGAAACTACGATGGATCCAGAGAGGAGGATTCTGCTGCGTGTCGTTATCGACGAAGAAGCAGAATCGGAAATCGACGTTACCTTTACCACACTGATGGGAGATAAGGTAGAACCCCGCAGAGAGTTTATCGAGGCAAACGCCAGATTTGTCAAGAATCTGGATATTTAATGGAGGATAAAAATGGACGCAACCATCTTTGATTTTGATAAGATTCATGAAGTGGATCTGAAGAAGACCATGGAAGATTCTTACATCGACTATGCCATGAGCGTAATTGCCGCCCGTGCGCTGCCGGATGTAAGAGATGGTCTGAAGCCGGTGCAGCGCAGAATCTTATATTCCATGATTGAACTGAACAACGGTCCCGACAAGCCTCACCGTAAGTGTGCCCGTATTGTCGGTGATACTATGGGTAAATATCACCCCCATGGTGACAGCTCCATCTACGAAGCACTGGTAAAGCTGGCACAGGATTTTTCTACCCGCTATCCCTTGGTAGACGGACATGGAAACTTTGGATCCATAGACGGTGACGGTGCGGCCGCCATGCGTTATACGGAAGCCCGCCTTAGCAAGATTTCTATGGAAATGCTGGCAGATATCGGGAAGAATACAGTAGATTTTACGCCGAACTTTGATGAAACGGAGAAGGAGCCTGTGGTTCTTCCTTCCCGCTATCCGAATCTCTTGGTCAACGGTACCTCCGGTATTGCCGTAGGTATGGCAACGAATATTCCTCCCCACAATCTACAGGAGGTCATTCGGGCAGTCGTTCGGATTATTGATAATCAGGTTATGGATAACCGGGGAACCGATATTGAAGAGCTGCTTTCGATTGTGAGGGGACCGGATTTTCCTACCGGCGCCACCATTATGGGCAAAGCCGGCATTGAAGAAGCTTACCGCACCGGCCGCGGTAAAATCCGTGTCCGTGCCGTAACCGATATTGAGGCCATGGCAGGCGGTAAGAACCGTATCGTAGTAACTGAGCTTCCTTATATGGTGAATAAGGCACGGTTAATTGAGAAAATTGCAGATCTGGTAAAAGAAAAGAAGATTGACGGCATTACGGACCTGCGGGATGAATCTGACCGTACCGGCATGCGGATCTGTATTGAGCTGCGTCGTGACGTAAATGCTAATATTATTTTGAATCAGCTCTATAAGCATACGCAGCTAATGGATACCTTTGGCGTTATCATGCTGGCCTTGGTAAATCAGGAACCCAAGGTATTGAACCTCTCCGAGATGCTCCATTATTACCTGGATCATCAAAAGGAAGTGGTTACCAGAAGAACCCAGTATGATCTGAATAAGGCAGAAGAACGTGCTCATATTTTACAGGGCTTATTAATTGCCCTTGACAATATTGACGAGGTAATCCGGATTATCCGTGCATCTGCCAATACGCAGGCTGCAAAGCAAGGATTGATTGAACGTTTTGGATTAACGGATGTACAGGCTCAGGCGATTGTGGATATGCGTCTGCGGGCTCTCACCGGTCTGGAACGGGAGAAGCTGGAGAATGAATACCAGGAGCTGCAAATCCGTATTGCAGAGTTAAAAGCGATCCTGGCAGATGAGAAGAAGCTTTTGCTGGTAATTAAAGAAGAGATTATGATTATCGGCGAGAAATTCGGAGATGAGAGAAGAACGCAGATTGGCTTTGATACGGATGATATTTCCATCGAAGATCTGATTCCTGATGAGCCCACTGTGATTGCTATGACCAATTTGGGTTACATCAAGCGCATGAGTGTAAGTAACTTCAAGAATCAGCACCGCGGCGGGAAGGGAATTAAAGGAATGCAGACCATCGAAGAGGATTATATCGAAGATCTGCTGATGACCACGAATCATCATTACATTATGTTCTTTACGAATCTTGGTAAGGTGTACCGGCTTAAGACCTATGAAATTCCAGAGGCCGGTCGTACCTCCAGAGGTACGGCAATTGTAAATCTGATTCAGATTGCACCGGGTGAAAGGGTGACCGCTGTAATTCCTATTAAGGAATACCGCGAAGGCCGGTATCTGTTTATGGCAACGAAGAATGGTATGGTGAAGAAAACCTCCATCCAGGATTATGAAAACATCCGTAAATCCGGACTGGCTGCCATTACGCTGAAGGATAATGACGAATTGATCGAAGTAAAGTTCACGGATAATGAAAGAGATATTATTCTGGTAACAAAAGGCGGTATGTGTATCCGTTTCCATGAGACCGATGTAAGACCTACCGGCCGTGTATCCATGGGCGTCATTGGAATGAAGCTGGATAAGAAGGACGAAGTAATCGGAATGCAGATGCATACCCAGGGTGATTCCCTGCTGATTGCCTCAGAGAATGGTATGGGTAAGAAAACGCTGCTGGCGGAATTCTCTCCCCAGAACCGCGGCGGCAAGGGCGTAAAGTGCTATAAGATCAATAACCGGACCGGTAATTTAGTGGGTGCCAAGGCTGTTAAGGACGGGCAGGAAATCATGCTGATTACGACAGGGGGCATCATTATCCGCATCAACGTATCGGATATCTCGACTTTAGGGCGCATTACCTCCGGTGTAAAACTAATCAATATGGAGAAAGATATCACCGTTGCAAGCATTGCAAAGGTAAGAGAAGGCAGCTCTAAGGAATCCGATGAACAGGTTCTCTTAGATCTGGAGAAGGATTCCCAATAATTTCGGCTATAACCAATGGACATCCAGCCAAAGATAAGGAGAAATGCATATGGCGTTTAAAATCATTACCGATTCCGCCACCGATATGCCGGTCAGCATTCGGGAAAAGTATAACCTTCATGTAATTCCCACTCCGTTTATTGTAAACGGGGTGGATTACCTGGATGGTGAAAAGATGAGTACAGCAGAATTCTATCGTCTGCTGGAAGATAACAAGAATGAAATTTCGACCTATCATATTAATTCTTTTATGTTTCGAAATGCATTTGAACCTTATGCAAAAGCAGGAGATGAGGTATTATACTGCTGCTTTTCTACGGGAATTGCAGGTACCTTTAATGCAGCGAATATTGCGAAGCGAGAGCTGTTAGAGGAATATCCCGATTTTAAGCTTACCATTGTGGACTGCAGAGGGGCTTCCCTGGGCTTTGGCCTGATTGTGTATAAGCTTTTAAAAATGCAGGAAAACGGTGCGTCGAAAGAATTAATTTTGGAAGCGGTGGAGTATTATGTCTCTCATATTCGTCATGTATTTACGGTAGAGACGCTGCATTATCTGATTAAAGGCGGCCGGATTGGCCGGGTAGCAGGAACAGTAGGAGAAGCACTGGACCTGAAACCAATTATTATTGTAAATAAAACAGGAGCTTTGGAATCCATCGAAAAGGTCCGTGGAAGGAAGAAATCCCTGAAGGCTTTAGTGGATTATGTGGAAGCAAATGCCGCAGATCCCATGGATCAGGTGTTTGGCATATGCCATGGTGAGGACCCGGAGACATTAGAAATTGCAAAATCCATGCTACTGGAAAGAATCCAGCCGAAGGAACTACTTACCACATGCGTGGGTTGCGCAATTGGTGCCCACACCGGGCGGGGTGTACTTGGAATTTTATTCTTTGATGCTTCGGACGGAAAGTATGCAGAGTATTTAAAATAGCCTTAAATGCCCTCCGGATGTGCCGGTATGGCCATGCGGTATTAGGAGACAAAAATGAGGATTATCCATACAAAGGAAATTATACGTACCATAAAAGATATGTGCAGTGAAGCCAATCATTATCTCTCAACGGATATGGCAGAGGCTTTGGCCGCCGCTGAACAGGTAGAAACCTCTCCTCTGGGGAGAGAGATTCTCGGCCAGCTGCAGGAGAATCTGGACATCGCGGCTTCCGCACAAATTCCGATCTGTCAGGATACGGGACTGGCGGTGGTATTTGTAGAAATCGGGCAAGAGGTTCTGGTAGAAGGAGGAAATCTGACGGACGCGATTCATGAGGGTGTGCGGCAGGGATACCAGGAAGGTTTTCTGCGGAAATCCGTCGTGAGGGATCCTATTTACCGGGGGAATACCAGGGACAATACCCCGGCTGTGATCCATTATGAAATTGTACCGGGAGATGAACTGAATATTACCGTAGCGCCAAAGGGTGCCGGAAGTGAGAACATGAGCCGCATTTTCATGCTAAAGCCTGCCGATGGTATCGAAGGGGTAAAAGAAGTCATTTTAAATACGGTTAAAGAAGCTGGGCCTAATGCCTGCCCTCCGATGGTTATTGGAGTAGGAATTGGCGGAACCTTTGAAAAATGTGCCCTAATAGCCAAAAAAGCTTTAACCAGAGATCTTTATGACAGTCCTTCTCTTCCTTATGTAGAAGAATTGGAAAAAGAAATGCTGGAGAAGATTAATGAGCTGGGAATCGGGCCGGCAGGATTAGGCGGTACTGTAACGGCATTGGCCGTTAATATTGAGGTCTACCCTACGCACATCGCCTGTCTTCCTGTAGCGGTTAATATCTGCTGCCATGTCAATCGCCATGTAAGGAGGATCCTGTAATGAAAAAGAAACTTACAACACCTCTGACAAAAGAAATGATACAAGATCTCCACGCCGGAGACGTGGTGTTGCTTACCGGAACGATCTACACGGCCAGAGATGCCGCCCACAAGCGGATGATTGAAACACTGGATGCAGGTAAGGAACTGCCGATTCCGATTAAAAACACCATTCTATATTATATGGGACCTACTCCCGCCAGGGACGGATGTCCGATTGGCTCTGCCGGTCCCACGACGGCCGGCCGTATGGACCGCTATGCTCCCCGTCTGTTGGATCTGGGGTTATCCGGAATGATTGCAAAGGGAAAGCGAAATCAGGAAGTGAAGGATGCGGTGGTCCGGAATGGCGCCGTGTATTTTGCAGCCGTAGGGGGAGCGGGAGCTCTTTTATCCCAGCGGATTAAGCGGTCAATCGTGATGGCCTACGATGATCTGGGAACAGAGGCGATCCGAAAATTAAAGGTAGAAGATTTCCCTGTAATTGTGGTAATGGACTCCCAGGGAAATGATTTATACGAAACAGCGGTAATCGAGTATCAGAAGCTTCCGTAGCGTGAATATACCGGAAGCTGGCAATTTTCCTCAACCAGGTGGAATGCACATAATAGGTGAAAGGAGTTGCTGTTTGCATGAGAACAATTATAGTAGATGACAATCCCATTACCAGGGAAATATTTCTAAACAATGCAGAGGAGATTCCGTTCATTGAAGTGACAGGATCTTTCGGCGATGTAAAAGAAGCCTTAATACACAGCCAGATTAACAAGGTTGATTTGGCGGTACTGGATGTCTGGGATGGAGAAAGAAACGGGACGTATTTAGGAGAGCAGCTGAAAGATTTGAATCCAGATATTATTCTCATCTATATTACCGGGCCGGATGAATTGAGCCTGGCCCTGGAATCCATTCGCCTGACGGCAGCAGCTTATCTGCTTCGTCCTTACCAGCCCGAGGATCTGCATTATGCGCTGGATACGGCAAAACTTTTATCAACCAAGCGGAAGAGGCGGGTTTATGCCAGAACATTCGGCCATTTTGATCTGTTTATCGATGGAAAACCGACGGAGTTTAAGTCTTCAAAGGCTAAAGAACTGCTGGCATTACTGGTTGACCGACAGGGCGGTATTGTCACGAATGACCAGGCAATTGGGACGCTTTGGGATTACCGGGCGAATGATAATGCCTCCCAGAGCCTGTACTCGAAGGTAAGAAAGTCCCTTCAGAATCAATTGCTGGAAATGCAGGTGGACCGGATTCTGATTGTCACCAGAAAGGGCTGCAGTCTGAACATGGATGAGCTGGATTGTGACCTGTATCAGTTGATGAGAGGCGAGGAGGAAATCAAAAAGCATTTTTATGGCTTGTACATGGTAGACTACAGCTGGGCAGAATATAGGATACCAGGATTAGAGCGCCTGGTGAATGGAGAAAAAGGTTAGAAGCGGAAGTTTCTAGCTTTTTTCTTTTTGTGGACACATAATGCTCACTTTTGCTAACAATTCAAGATCTATTCCTTTTGTATTCCATTATAAGGAAATTTTCAATCAAGAAATATTCCAGAATTAACTGCTATAATGAATAGACAAAATATATAAAAGCACATCAAAATCAGAATCAAGGTAAAACAAATCCGAATAAACCGCAACAATTTAATAAATCCACCAGTTAATAGATAATTACACGAACCAAAAATGATACAAATAATCAAGGCGTGTTGTGGAAGGAGGAACGACATGGAGTATATCCGTATGATATTTGAGCGGGGCGGTGAATTAACCGTTGGCTTGAATGAGAAGAAGGCGCCCCAAACGGTAAAGAGCATTTTAGAAAGCATTCCCTGTGAAAGTATCCTAAAGCACTCCCGATGGTGCGGAAGAGAAATCTATCTGGATTTTTATTCAAGGGAACTTCCGCCAAAGGAAAATAACACCTGTATCGTCAGTAAATTTGATGTGGCCTATTGGCGGGAAAGCTGGAGTGAGGAAGGCTTTGGGAGTGTACGGCCGGGAGAAGCCTTGTCTTTCTATTATGGGCCGGAACATTTGTCTTATCATGGCGGATTTATCCACGTGAATGTCATTGGGAGAGTTTTATGGGAACAAGAGGAAATGCTTGATAAAATTGGCAAGAGAATTTGGCAGAGTGGTATCGAGAAGGTATGGCTCGAAAGATTATAAATAAAGTAACTGCAGGTAAAGCAATGAAAAAGAAGAAGGGAGTTTATTATGGGAAGAATGTTTAAAAAAGTAATGGCATTGGGATTGGTACTTACCATGATCCTGCTGTCATCCTGCGGAGGCGGGGACAGTCAGACAAATGGAACTACCAGTCCGGCCGGTCAGACTGGTGGGGAGACTACGCAGAGCGAAAAGATTGTCCGCATTACGGCGTCGTTTCCCCTGCAAAGTGATCCGGCGGTTGCCAGTAACGCCGTCGAAGCGGCGGTGATGTTTAATGTGTACGATACGCTGGTATTTCCGGATGTTGACGGCACAATCGTTCCCCATCTGGCGGAAGAGTGGAGTGTCAGTGATGACGGTTTGACGTATACGTTCCAAATTCGAAAAGGGGTTAAATTTCACGATGGATCGGAAATGACCGCGGAGGATGTGGCCTTTAGCATGAACCGACTGATTACCATCGGCGAAGGCTTCTCTTATCTGTTCATCCCCTATGTAAAGGAAGCCGTGGCAACCGATGAATATACGGTGGAATTTCATATGAAGCAGACCTTTGGTCCTTTCCTATCATCACTGGTTCGAATGAGTGTATTGAACAAAGAAATTGTTATGAATAACCTGGGCGAAGGCCCTTATGGTGAGTTTGGTGATTATGGGAAGGCTTACCTCTTGACTGCGGATGCAGGGTGTGGCCCCTATACGATTACGTCGGTAAGTGTCTCAGAGAGTATGACGGCCGAGAAATTTGCGGATTACTATCTGGGATGGGGCGAAAACAATCCGGAAAAGATCCAATTTGTAGCGGTGAATGATTCGGCTACGATTCGGACGCTGATGTCGAACCGGGAACTGGAAATTACCGATGAGTGGCAATCGATGGAGAATCTGAATACGCTGTCGGCAATTGACGGAATTGATGTAACCAATATGTACACCGGTGCAGTTGTTAACCTTGAAATGAATACGGCCATTGCCCCGACGGATGATATCCATTTCCGCAAAGCGCTGGCATATTTGATGGATTATGCGACGGTTACATCCTCTATCTATCCGGATGCCAAGCAGGCGAAGGGGCCTGTTTCCGCTTCTTATCAGGGAAGTGACGATACCTTATTCCAGTATCGCTACGATCTGGAGAAGGCTCTCGAAGAATTAAAGCAATCGCCCTATTATGATCAGCTGGCGGATTATCCCATTACGATTGAATGGAGCGCCGACGTTCCGGATGAAGAGAAGATTTGTCTGTTGCTGCAGCAATCCTGCGCGGAGGCAGGAATTACCCTGAACATACAAAAATCACCGTTTGCGACACTGATTGCCAATGCGGCTACGCCGGAAACCACGTCACATATTACAATTATGTATCCCAGCGACAGTTATGCGGAAGCAGGGTCGGTATTATCTCTGCGTTATCATTCCACAACCTCCGGAACCTTTACCCAATTTGAGTGGCTGTTGAATGATGAAATAGACGCGGCGATTGAGGAGTCCCTGCAGACCCTGGACCAGAGTGCCCGGCTGAAAAAGTACCAGCAGATTCAGCAGGATCTCGTGGCGCTCTGTCCGACGATCTGGGTCTGTGAATGGGCAGAAATGCGCGCATACCAGTCGGGTTATCTGTATTGGCCGGAAGCAGAACAGGCCAAGGCAGGCGGCATTAATGCCCCGATTATGGGCCGCAGCATGTATTGCCGGACGATGGAGTTTATTAATTAGCGGCAGAATGGAGGTAAAGATGAAGACATTAAAATTCATACTGCACCGTTTCCTTTGGTCTCTCTTCGTTCTCTTCGGACTGTCCATCCTTATTTTCTGCATCGCCAGGGTTATTCCTGGCGACGCGGCTACAATGGCTTTAGGAACAAGGGCGACGGAGGAGGCGAAGGAAATGTACCGGGAACAAAACCATCTCAATGAATCGCTCCCGGTACAATACGTGTATTGGCTGAAAAGTGCCGTTCAAGGTGATTTTGGCCAATCCACCCAGACAAGGCGGGCAGTGGCAACCGATATCAAAGAATTTCTTCCGGCTACGCTGGAGCTGATTTTATTTGCGGCAATTCTGGAGATTGTCGGCGGAATTCTCCTGGGCGTTCTTTGCGCCCGTTATGCAGGAAGCTGGTTTGATAATCTGATCCGGATCGTATCCTATGTGGGAATCTCGGTTCCGGCCTTTGTGTGGGCAATTATCTTTATGCTGCTGTTTTCATTCCTCTGGCCTATTTTGCCGACCATTGGACGAATTAGCGCGGGTTACACGGTTCCCAGCGTGACAGGGTTTATGCTGATTGATTCACTGCTGGCGGGCAACTTTGCTGCTATGGGAGATGCCTTTAAACATTTGATTATGCCCGGAACCGCGCTGGCCCTTACCGGTATTGCTCAGTCGGCCAGAATTACCAGAGGAAGTATGATGGAAAATGTCAATAAGGATTACGTTGGTTCCGAAATTGCTTCCGGTATGCCGCTGCGCCGGGTCTATGCCCGCTACGTGCTGCGTCCGGCGGCGGCTCCGACCATTGCCATTATTGCCTTGGATATTGCCGCGATGCTTGGAAATGCTTTCTTAGTGGAAGTGATATACAGCTATCCGGGAATCTCAAAATATGGCATCAACGCCATTTTAAATAAGGACCTCAATGCGATTGTGGCAGTTGTATTGATTATCGGAATTACCTTTCTTCTGGTCAATATCTTAGTGGATCTCATATCATCTGTATTGGATCCACGAATACGCGCGTAAGGAGGAGGTGGATTCATGACAAATCGTAGGTCAAACGTAACAGCAGAAGCAGAACGCCAGGCCAGAAAACGGGCACGGGTTGAAAATATAAAAAGAAGCTGGTATAAATTTTCCCGCAATAAAATGTCGGTCGTGGGATTGGTAATCGTGATCTTGATCGTTTTGGTAGCAATCTTTCAGGAAGCCATTGCCCCTTATCCCCAGCACGCCAGGCAATATGTGGATTTTATTAATGCGAACAAAGCACCTTGTGGACAATTCCTGTTAGGAACGGATGCATATGGCCGGGATATTCTAAGCCGGATCATCTTTTCTTTCCGCAATGCGCTGACGATGGCACTGGGAGTATTATTGGTCTCTGTTCCGATTGGTGTGATTATGGGTTTAATTGCCGGATACTATAAGAACCGCATTGGTTCTACCCTAATCATGCGGATCATCGATATCTTCCTGTCACTGCCGTCGTTAGTACTGGCCCTGGCGGTGGCAGCCCTGCTGGAACCAAATCTATTTAACTCGATGATGGCCCTGACCTTCTCCTGGTGGGCTTGGTATGCACGATTAATATACGGTAAGGTCTCATCGATCCGCAATGAATATTACATCCAGTCGGCAGAACTAATTGGTGTCGGTAAGATTCGTATTCTGTTTCAGGAGATTCTCCCCAATTGCTTTTCGACTATTTTGACCAAGATGACGCTGGACATGGGTGTGGTCATCCTGATGGGGGCTTCTCTAAGCTTTGTCGGCTTGGGTGAGCAGCCGCCCAATCCGGCCTTGGGAACGATGATTTCAGACGGGTACAAAACCCTTCCGGACAATTGGTGGTTAACGCTGTTCCCGGCGCTGGCAATTATGCTGATTGTGCTGGCATTTAATCTGCTGGGGGACGGCATCAGCGATATGATGAGTTCAGGGGAGGGATGAGTATGGAAAAGAACAGCACATTGCTAGATATCCAGAACCTGTACATCCACTATAGGGTTTATGGAGGAACTACCAAGGTTGTCGATGGAGTGAATTTTCAGGTAAAAACCGGCCAAAAGATTGGTTTGGTGGGAGAAAGCGGATGCGGTAAGACCACCATGGTTCGTTCAATTCTTCAGGTCCTTCCCCTGCAGGCCAGGATTCCGGAGGGACGTATCCTGTTTGACGGGGATTCCATCTTACAAATGAAGCGCAAGGAACTGAATCAGGTCAGAGGACAAAAACTTTCGATGATTTTCCAGGACCCAACCGCCTCCCTCAATCCGGTCTTTACGGTAGGGAGCCAAATTGAAGATACGATTCGGTATTCGGGTTTGGTGGAAGGAAATAATAAAAAGGTGATTCGTGAAAAGGCCGTGCAGGCATTGAAGGATTGTGCGATGCCTGATCCGGAACGAATTCTGACGTGTTATCCCTTTCAGTTATCCGGCGGTATGCGTCAGCGTGTGTGCATTGCCATGGCCCTGGCCACTGCCAGTAAATTAATGATTGCAGATGAGCCCACGACAAATCTGGATGTTACCATTCAGGATCAGGTTCTTCGCCTCATTCGGGAGCTTTGTGATCAGAAGCAGATGTCTTTGATTTTGATTACGCACTCTTTGGGCGTGGCGCGCCTGATGACGGATTGGATCTATGTCATGTATGCCGGCCAGATTGTCGAGAAGGCGGTTACGGCCAGAATATTTGAGCATCCATATCATCCGTATACAAAGGGATTGATGGCATCAATTCCCAAATTAACCGGCGAGGGAATTATGAAGGGTATTCCCGGAAAGCTTCCGGACTATTTGAATCCACCGAAAGGCTGCCGTTTTCAGGACCGGTGCGAAAAGGCAATGGATAAATGCCGGCAGCAAAAGCCGTCCCTGTTTTCGGTAAAAGAGGATCACCAGGTAGCCTGTTTTCTGTATGAGACGAAGGCAGGAGAACAGGAGGTGGAGGTACATGGCTAGTAGTATGTTGACCGTTCGGAATATGAAAAAATATTTTCCTACCGGTAAGGAAGGAAAATTTGTCAAAGCAATCGACGATATCAGTTTTGATATACGGAAAAATGAAGTGGTTGGTTTGGTCGGTGAAAGTGGTTCCGGTAAAAGTACCACAGCATACACCATTATGGGTATGCACGCCATTACTGAGGGTACGGTTACCTTTCAGGGACAGGATATTTCCATGCCGGCGGTAAAGCGCTCGGGTGAGCTGAAAAGGCAGCTGCAGATCGTTTTTCAGGATCCAGGGACCTCGCTGAACCCCCAGCGCAATGTGGGCCAGATTCTGCGGGTGCCGCTGCAGGTACATAAGATGGTCCCCCAAAATCAGCAGCTTAAGCGGGCCGAAGAGCTTTTAGCGCTGGTGGGGATGGAGCCGGAGACCGTGTACCGGTATCCCAAGTCTTTGGGCGGTGGCGAGCGGCAGCTGATCGCTATTGCCAGGGCATTGGCCAGCAGCCCATCACTGATGGTCTTGGATGAACCGACCTCCTCACTGGATGTATCGATTCAGGCCAAGATTATCAATACTCTTATGGATTTACAGAAACAAATGAAAATGTCATACCTGTTTATTACCCATGACATGAGTTTGATGCGGAATATTGCCGATCGCATTGCCGTTATGTATTTGGGACGAATTATGGAAATGGCGCCGGCAAAGGATTTTTTTGAGAAACCGCAGCATCCCTATACGAAGATGCTGATCTCCTCGATTCCGGTTACATTGGAAAGGGAAGAGCAGTTAAAGCCGGACAGCATTCAATCCCGGGGTGAGATCCCAAGTCCGGTGGATATTCCTCCGGGATGCCGTTTTCAGGGCCGGTGTCCTTATGCAAAAGCGCTCTGCCAGGAAGAGGAACCGGAGATGAAGGAAAGATTTCCCGATCACTTTATCGCCTGTCATTATGCAAACGGTGAAATAATGGAACGAAAGGAAGGGCTTAGCAATGGCCAATAAAAAGTATCGTGTCTCAGCAGATATTGGGGGCACCTTTACTGATATTGTGTTCTATGATACGGAAACCGGAGAATATTTGGAAGGAAAGACTCTGACCACGCCGGAAAATTTGTCGAACGCCATTATCAATGGAATCGATGAACGGATTCAGGATTACCGGGATATTGAATTCTTTGTCCATGGGACCACATCCGGGCTCAATGCATTTCTCGAAAGACGGGGAGCCAAGGTGGCACTCTTGACTACAAAAGGGTTCCGCGATGTCTACGAAATCGCCAGGGGAAACCGCCCCCAGATGTATAATTTCCGTTATCAGAAAGCAAAGCCCCTGCTGGAGCGTCAGGATGTTTTTGAAATTGAAGAGCGGATAATGGCCGGCGGGCAGGAACTGGCACCCGTGTCGGAAGCCTCGGTAGCAGCCGCCGCAGAGCAGATTAAAGCAGGTGACTATACCTCCGTTGCCGTTTGCTTTATCAATGCTTATGACAATCCGGCTCATGAACTTGCGGCGGAACAGCTGCTGCAGCAATTTCTGCCGGACCATTCGATTTCTCTTTCACACCGTGTGGCCAGGGAGTGGCGGGAATATGAGAGAACCAGCACAACGGTTATTAATGCATACATAGCCCCCATTGTCCAACACTATCTAAACTCGCTGGAACAACGCATGGCAGATAAAAATTATCAGAAAAATGTTCATATTATGCAGAGCGGAGGCGGCGTTATTACCGCCGAGATCGCTAAGGAAACACCGATCCAGACCCTTTTGTCCGGCCCGGTCGGCGGGGCGGTAGGCAACCAGGCGATCTCCCAACTGTTAGGGTATAAGAACCTAATCGGGGTGGATATGGGCGGAACCAGCTACGATGTCAGTATGATTGTGGATGGCCGGCCGGATGTATCCACGGAGGTTAATCTGGAGGGATTTCCGATCATGGTCCCGATGGTAAATATTTATACCATTGGCGCCGGCGGCGGCAGTGTGGCCTGGCTCGAAGCAGGCGGGCTGCGTGTCGGCCCCCGCAGCGCCGGATCGGTGCCGGGACCGGCTTGCTATGGCAGAGGCGGTAAGCAGCCGACTATCACGGATGCCAATGCGGTGTTAGGACATATTGACCCGGATGGCTTTCTGGGAGGACGCATGACCCTGGACAAAGAGGCGGCGATTGAAGCCGTCAGGACTATCGCGGAGCCGTTAGGCATGAGTGTCAATGAAACGGCCGAGGGAATCTGTAAGATTGCCGATGCCAAGATGGCCGATGCAATTCGCCAGCTGACGATCCGGAAGGGCATTGATCCCAGAGAATTTGTGCTGGTGGCATTTGGTGGTGCCGGCCCGATGCATGCTTGCAGCACAGCGGAGGAACTGGACATTGAAACCGTCCTGATGCCGGAAATGCCGGGTATTTTTTCCGCTTGGGGAATGCTGCAGTCTGATATTCGACAGGATCTGAGCCGTACCATGCAATGCACCGTCAGCACCGCGGATTTAGCAGAAATGAAGGGTAAGTTCACGAAAATGATGGGCGAGGCGATGGCGCTTCTGGCGAAACAGCATATTACCAGGGAGCAGGCAGAATTTGTCCGCAGTGCGGATATGCGTTACCAGGGCCAGGAGTACACGGTGCGGGTGAATTTTGCGGGTGAAGAAGTTAACCAAGAAAGTATTCGCCGGTTGACCGACGCTTTCCACCAGCTTCATCAGCAGATTTATGGCCACAGCAATCCTGTCGGTGAAGTGGAGATTGTTACCCTGCGGCTGGTCGGCCTGGGTCGTCTTGGAAAAATCCAGAAGAAAAAGGCCGCTCTTACCAGCACAGCATCTCCGGAGCCGGTAAAAAACTTAAAGGCAATTTTCTACGGAAAAGAGTATGACGCAGGAATTTACCAGCGGGGAGACCTGATCTCCGGCCAATCCTTCACCGGCCCGGCAATCATAGAAGAATTTACGACGACTTCCGTGATTCCCCCCAATTGGCGGGTGACGATCGATCCCTACCGTAACATGGTCGTGAACAGAATCAGTAAAAGAGAGGTGTAAGCGATGGCAATTACAGAATGGACCAGTAATCCCATTACCACTGAAATTATCCGAAATGCGTTTTTGTCGGCCGCGGAAGAAATGTGCGAGAGTCTATTTCGCAGTTCTTATACACCTATTATATATGAAATGAAAGATTGCGCAGTTGGGCTTTTTAATGAGAATCTTGAGGTTCTGGGGCAGAGTACCGGCGTACCGCTCTTCCTGGGCAACCTGCAGGAGACGGTCCGCTATGCCATGGAATACTATGGCGGCAAAGAGTATTTTCAGGATGGAGATATCTTTATTTTGAACGATTGCTATATATCTGGTACTCATTTGAATGATATGACGGTATTTGCACCAATTTTTTATTACCAAAAATTGGTTGGTTTTTCCGCTAACCGGGCTCATTGGCTAGACGTAGGATCGAAGGATCCGCTGGCGCCGATGGATTCTACTTCCATCTTTCAGGAAGGAATTCGGTTAGGGCCGCTGAAAATTGCGGATGCCCATGGGCTGAAGCAGGACTTAATTGATACGATTTGCATGAATAGCCGGTTCCCAAAAAACGCCCACGGTGATTTAAATGGGCAGATTGCCGGCTGTAAGACAGGGGAGAAGCGTCTGCGCGCCCTGATTGATCGCTTCGGGATGGAGACGATTGGTTATGCGACGGAAGATATTTTTGAGCAGACGGCCAGAATGGAAAAACAGGTGTTAAAAGAAATCCCGGCGGGGGTTTATGAAGAAAGCGGGTATCTGGATAACGACGGTGTCAGCGATGAGCCGGTGGTGGTGAAGATGAAGTTAACCATCCAGGGGGATGGGAAAATGGAAATCGATTTGACCGGCTCTAACCCGATGGTTGCGGGCAGTACGAACTGTGGCTTGGCGCAGACGATATCGGCGTGCAGGGTGGCGTATAAGATGCTGGTCCTGCCGGAGGCGCCGGTGACGGGAGGATCCTTCCGGGATCTTAGTATCAAGGCACCGCCCCATAGTATTTTTTGCGCGGAGGAGCCGGCGGCGTGCTCGTGGTATTTCTCGCATTTAGGATTGCTGATTGATTTGATTATAAAGTCGGTGTCAGGGGTGGCGCCCCAGATCGCGGCGGGAGCCCATTATGGAGATTCAATGGTGTGCTATTTGTCGGGAATTAATCCGAAGACTGGGGAGCTGTATGCTCATGATGAGCCAACGATTGGCGGCTGGGGGGCCCACGCAGGCGGCGATGGGCAGGATTGTCTGGTCAATGTCGCCAATGGCGATTTTAAGAATTTCCCGGTGGAGATCTTTGAGCATCAGTTCCCGATTATGGTAGAGGAATATGCAATTCGGCCGGATAGCGAAGGTCCCGGGAAGTATCGGGGCGGCTTGGGAGTTAAGAGAACTTACCGGATGCTGGCGGAGGAGACGTTTCTTTATTTATGGTTTGAACGGTCGAAAATGCCTGCTTGGGGGATCTGCGGCGGAAAGCCGGCGATTGGGCCAAAGATTTGTATCTATAATGAAGAAGGGGAGATGGTTGAGTCGCGGTTAAAGGCTAGTAAGTATCCCATGAAGAAAGGATGGGTTGTGAAGATCCGGTCCGGTGGCGGTGGAGGGTATGGTGAGCCGTTTGAAAGGGATGCGGAGTTGGTTGCTAAGGATGTCCGGTATGGGTATATTAGCAGGGAGCATGCGAAAAAGGAATATGGAGTGGTGCTACAGGCCGGCGGTGAACCGGACCTCGCTGCTACGGAGCGAAAAAGAAGTTCCTGATTTTTCTTATGCAGTGTTGGAAGAAGGAAGAGGCTTGGTTGAGGGGCGTTGCACTTTATGCTCGTGCGCGCCCGTCGGCAAGCTCGAATCCGCTTCGCTGCATCGCTCTCCTTTTTTCTGTAAAAACCCGTTGACAAGGCAACACAATTTTTGTATAATAACTTAGCACTTGCAAAGGTGCGGCCAATATGGTGATATCAGTTCGGAGAAGTACTCAAGAGGCCGAAGAGGCGCCCCTGCTAAGGGTGTAGGTCGTTCGCGCGGCGCGAGGGTTCAAATCCCTCCTTCTCCGCTCCGGTTTTCAAAAGGCTTGGTAACATTACAGGCCTTTTGTAATGTCTGCCGGTCCATGTTAATTCCTTACATAAATTTCGTTAGATTTCGCAAGAAAAAAGTGAAAAAGGGATTGACATTAATCAGTGAAAATGATATACTAACTTTCCACCGAAAGATGGACAAGAAGTCGAATAACTTCTTGAAAAAAAGTTTAAAAATGTGTTGACATGGAAGCGCGACTATGATAAGATTGAGAAGTTGACGCCAAACGTCAAAAAGACAGAACCTTGACAAGTGAATTATGTATCCAACCTTGAAAATTCTTTAAAGAATTATTCAGAACGAAAACTTTTTAATAAAGGTAAAACGGAAAAAAATTAGCTAGCAAGTTAGTTTTGGACCACAGATCAACACTTCAAATTGAGAGTTTGATCCTGGCTCAGGATGAACGCTGGCGGCGTGCTTAACACATGC
>Ga0153924_1000190_pt1 | contig 41684 bp, 33 predicted proteins | sample TSNJ008MetaG_FD_104709 | JGI IMG/M metagenome (GOLD analysis project Ga0153924, IMG submission 104709) | Attine ant fungus gardens microbial communities from New Jersey, USA - TSNJ008 MetaG | ecosystem: Host-associated > Fungi > Mycelium > Unclassified | place: USA: New Jersey, Wharton State...
CCGATGGCGAGTGCTGCCACGCCGAGCATTCGTGATCGCATGGGTTGTCCTTTCCGGACCTGGGGTGAAGGTGGAGCGTCGGTTTCTCAGCGCAGGCCGCCGGCCATGGCCGACACGATCTGCTTCTGGAAGATCAGGAACACGATGAAGACCGGCAGGATCGCCAGGGTCGAGCCGGCCATGAGCAGGTTGAAGCTCTCGGCGGCGTTCGCGGACTGCAGCTGGGTGAGGCCGACCGAGACCGTGAAGAACTCGGTCTTCGTGGCGACCAGGAACTGGAAGAAGAAGTTGTTCCAGTTGTAGACGAACGACAGGACCGCGAACGACCCGATCATCGGCGTCGCCATCGGTGCCACGACCGACCACATCCGCCGCCAGACGCCGGCGCCGTCGACCCGGCTCGCGTCCTCGATCTCCGCCGGGAACGAGGTGAAGAACTGCCGGAACAGGAACACCCCGAGGATCGACGGGATGTTCGGGACGATGAGGCCCTGGTAGCTGTCGAGCCAGCCGAGCGACGAGAGCAGGCTGACGAGCGGCGTGAAGACGACCTCGAACGGCACGAGCAGTGCGGCGAGCAGGATGACGAACACGACGTTCTTGCCCGGGAAGTGCAGGCGGGAGAACGCGAAGCCCGCCGCGAGGCTGGTGATGATCTGCCCGGCCGTGGTGAGCACCGCGACGATGGTCGAGTTGAGGTAGTAGATGCCGAACGGAGCGACGTCGAACACCTTCGTGTAGTTGTCGAACCGCCACTCGCGCGGCAGGAAGCTCGGCGGGAACGCGAGCGCCTCGGCGGAGGACTTGAAGCTCGTCAGCACCATCCAGAGGAACGGGCCGAAGAACAGCACGACCGCGACGATGAGGATCACGTGGCGGAGGACCGCCGGACTGGTCTTCCGCCAGCGGGCGCGGAACGGCCGCTTCCGACGGGGCACGGCCACCGTTCCGGTGGCGAGCTGCCTGGAGGCCCGTGGTGCGCCCGCGAAGGGCGCGTCGGCTTCGAAGTGGGTCACGTCGGTCTCCTAGGTGAGCTCGATCGGGTCGCGACGGTTGATGAACCGCAGCTGGATGACGGCGACGATGATGCCGACGAGGAGGAGGACGACGGCCGCAGCGCTCGCGGAGCCGCCGTGGAAGAAGACGAAGCCCTGCTGGTAGATGTAGTAGAGGATCGTCTCGGTCGACCCGAGGGGGCCGCCCTGGGTGAGGACGTACACCTGGGTGAACACCTGCAGCGCACTGATCACGCCGGTCACCGCGAGGAACCCCGTGGTGGGCGCGACCAGCGGCAGCGAGATCGTGAAGAAGCGGCGGACCGGTCCAGCACCGTCGAGCGTCGCGGCCTCCATGTAGCTGGCCGGGATGTTCGTCAGGGCGGCGGAGTAGATGATCATCGCGTAGCCGACGCCCTGCCAGATCGAGAACACCATGACGCTCACGAGCGCCCAGGGTTCCGAGTTGAGGAAGCCGATCGGCGGGCCGCCGAGCGAGGTGATCACACCGTTCACCAGGCCGCCGAGGGGCGACAGGATGAAGCTGAAGATGAGCGCGCTGCCGACGATCGGGGCGATGTACGGCACGAAGAGCAGGGCGCGGTAGACCCCGCGTCCGCGGAACGGCTGGGCGAGGAGCGCGGCGAAGAAGAGCCCGAGGACCATCGTCACGGGGACGACGATCACCACGTAGAGCGCGGTGTTGCCGGCGGCCTGCAGGAACTCGTCGTCCTGCAGGAGCCCGGCGAAGTTGGCGAGCCCGACGAAGTCCCCGGCCGCGCCGGTCGCGGGGTTCCAGTTCGTGAACGAGTACCCGACGGTCTGGACCAGTGGGTACAGGTAGAACAACGCCAGCAGGATGCTCGTCGGGGCGATCAGGGCGTAGCCCGCTCGCCCCTCCTTGCGCTCGAGTGACGAGCGGGGTGGTGCTGCCACAGCACTCGGCATGGTGCCTCCTTCGTTCTTCGTTGAACGCTAGGAATCATGTGTTTCCGGAAGATTACTCGTCGATGACGAAAAGTAAATAGTCATTTCTCGGCAGACTTCGTTCGACCATCGATGCAAGAGCGGGTTAGCATGACGCCATGAACCACCGCCTCTACCAGGACGCCGAGCCCGTCCCCGGGTCCGTCGGGGACGTCCTGCGCCTGATCCGCGGCGGCGGATCGTCCTCGCGGTCGGTGCTCGCCCGCACCACCGGTCTCGCGCCGTCCACCGTCGGGCTGCGCGTCGACGCGCTCGTCGACCTCGGGCTGGTGCACGAGGTCGGTGCCGAGGGGTCGCGCGGTGGACGCCGGGCCCGACGGCTCGAACTCGACGGCACCGCGGGGTTCGTCGCCGCGGCCGACCTCGGGGCGAACCACACCCGCGTCGTGCTGAGCGACCTCGCCGGTCGGACGCTCGCCGACTCGGACGACGCCCGCGCCTCGGCGCCGCTCCCCCGTGACGACGGACCCGCCGGCGCCGTCGCCGAGCTGTGGCGGCGCTTCGAGACCCTCGCCGCGGGGTGCGGGCTGTCCATGGACGACTTCCAGGGCGCCGCGATCGGCGTCCCGGCGCCGATCGCGTACCCGAGCGGGCGCATCGTGACCCCGAGCTTCGAACCGACCTGGCACGACGTCGCCCTCGGCTCCCTGTTCGCGTCGCACACCGATGCCCCCGTGCTCGTCGAGAACGACGCCAACCTCATCGCCCTCGCCGAACGGTCCGACACCGAACCACCGGAGCGGTCGAACCTCGTCGCGGTGAAGCTCGGCACCCGCATCGGCGGTGGCGTCATCGCCGGCGGACGGCTCCACCGCGGTGTCGGCGGCGCCGCGGGCGAGGTCTCGCACACCTCGGTGGACGGCACGTCCGTCATCGGGTGCACCTGCGGCGTGCCGAACTGCCTGGAGTCCGTGGCGTCGGCCGGTGCGATCATCGCCCGGCTCCGTGCCGCCGGACACGACGTCTCCACCACCGCGGACCTGCTCCGGCTCGGGGCCCAGGGCGACGCCGACGTCGTCGAGGAACTCCGCACCGCCGGGGCCCTGATCGGCCGGGTCCTCGCCGGGATCGCGAACTTCTTCAACCCGCGCGAGGTCGTGCTCGCCGGTGCCATGTCGGCGTCGCCACCGCTCGTGGCCGCGATCCGGAGCGAGCTGTACCGGATGTGCCTGCCCCTCGTGGCCGACGACCTCGACGTCCGGGCCAGCCGGGCGCCCCGCGACGCCGGTGTGCACGGCGGCGTGGTGCTCGCGCTCGACGAGGTCCTCGCCCCGACCCGGGTCGACGAACTCGTACGCCGGGCCACGGCGTCCGACGACCGCACGGTGCGGAGCGCCTGATGGCCGTCGTCGCGGTGGACATCGGCGGCACCACCGTCAAGGGCGCGCTGTTCGACGCGGACGGCACCGTCCTCGACCGGGCCACCGTCCCGACCTTCCCCGTCGGTGCGACCGACCCGGGACTGCCCGGCGGCGTCGCCCTCGCCGCCGTCACCGCCCTGGTGGACCAGCTCGCGGCGAGCGCCACCGCCTCGGGCCGGTCGCTCTCCGGCATCGGGCTCTGCTCCCCCGGACTCGTCGACGCCGAGCGCGGGCGGGTGGCCCTGGCCGTGAACCTCGGGTGGTCGGACGTCCCCGTCGCGGACCTCCTGGCCGACCGGTTCGGCGTGCCCGTCGCGCTCGACCACGACGCGCGTGCTGCCGCACGCGCCGAACGGGCGGCCCGCGGTGCCGCGGGACGGTCGGTCGACGAGTTCGTCTTCATCCCGATCGGCACGGGCATCGCGGCGACGATCGTCACCGGCGGCGCGATCGTGCACGGTGCCACGGGCGGCGCGGGCGAGTTCGGGCACGTGCCCGTCGTCCCCGGCGGCGAGCTCTGCACGTGCGGCCAGCGCGGCTGCGTCGAGGTGTACGCCTCCGCCGGCAACGTGCTGCGTCGCTACCGGGAGGCCGGTGGCTCCCTCGCCGCGAACACCCGCGAGGTCACCGAACTCGTCGGCACCGACCCCGTCGCCGACCGCGTGTGGCACGACGCCGTCGACGCCCTCGCCACCGGGGTCGTCATGCTCACCGCCGTCCTCGACCCGGACGCGATCGTCATCGGCGGCGGGCTCGGCGAGGCCGGCGAGCGGCTCCTCGGTCCGCTGCGCACGGCCGTCGCCGAACGCCTGCAGTGGCGGTCCGTGCCGGCGATCGAGCAGTCGCTCGTCGGTGCGGGTGCCGGACTCGCCGGTGCCGCCCTCCTCGTCAACTCCCCCGTCCACCACCCACCCGTGAAGGAACCCTGATGTCCGACACCTCCCCCCGGATCGGCCTCGTCGGCGCCGGCGGCATCGCCTACGCCCACATGCCCGGCCTGCTGCGGCTCGGCTCCGTCGTCGTGTACGCGCAGGACGGCGCCCCGGAACTCGCCGCGGCGTTCGCCTCCGCCGCCTCGGCCGCGGGGACCTCGATCACCGTCGTCGACTCGCTCGACGAACTGCTCGCCGCCGTCGACCTGGTGGACGTCGTCACCCCGACGTTCGCGCACGCCGAGGTCGTCCGTGCCGCGCTCGCGGCAGGCAAGGACGTCGTGTCGGAGAAGCCGCTCGCCCGGACCGACGCCGACGCCGCGGACCTGACGGAACGCGCTCGGACCGCCGGCCGACAGCTGTACCCGGCACACGTGGTGCGCTTCTTCCCCGCGTACGTGCGCCTCAAGGAGGCCGTCACCACGGGCCTCCTGGGCGACCTGGCCGTCCTGCGCTTCGTGCGCTCCGGCGCCTTCCCGACCCGCACGCCGTGGTTCGCGGACCGTGCGCTGTCCGGCGGCATCGTGATGGACCAGATGATCCACGACATCGACATCGCCCGCTGGGTCGCCGGCGAGGTCGTCCGGGTCTCCGCCGTCAGCGTGCGCGGCGGCACCGACGCCGAACCGGTCGAGGCGGCGCACGTGCTGCTCACCCACGCGTCCGGGGCGATCAGCCACGTCGCGGGCATCTGGGGGCCGCAGCACCTCGGGTTCTCCACCGAGTACTCGGTCACCGGGACGCTCGGCAGTCTCTCGCACTCGTCCCGCGCAGAGCAGGACTACGTCGCCGACCTCGCGGCACCGGAGGCGCTGGACGGCTTCCTGCCGCAGGTCGACCCCGCCGACGACCCGTACGGCACGGAGCTGCAGGAGTTCGTCGCGGCCTTCGCCGGCGGGACCGCACCGCGGGTGACCGCAGAGGACGGTGTCGCAGCCGTCCGGATCGCGAACGCGGCACTCGAGTCGCTCGAGACCGGTCAACCCGTCGACCTCGCCCCGACCACCACGGAGGTGCTCGCATGACCGACCTCAAGATCGCCGTGATGTCCTTCGCCCACACGCACGCGATCGGGTACCTCGCCGCCCTGGCCGCGATGCCGGGCGTCGAGGTCCGCGGCTCCGACCCGGGCGGCGTCAGCACCGGGTCGTCGATCGTGGAGCTCCGCGGCGCCGACCTGGCCGCCGCCCTCGGGGTCGACTACGTGGAGTCGTACGACGAACTGCTCGCCTGGGGCCCCGACGCCGTCGTCGTGACGAGCGAGAACGCCCGGCACCGCGAGCTCGTCGAGGCCGCTGCCGCAGCCGGCGCGCACGTCCTCTGCGAGAAGCCCCTCGCCACCACGTGGGAGGACGGCATCGCGATGCGCGACGCCGTCGAGGCCGCCGGCGTCATGCTCATGGTCGCGTTCCCGGTCCGCTTCGCCTCGGCGTTCGGGAAGCTCCGTGCCGCACACGAGTCCGGCGCCCTCGGGCAGCTCTTCTCGGTCCGCGGGGCGAACAACGGCATGCTCCCGCTCACGCGCTCCTGGTTCACCGAGCCCGAGCTCTCCGGCGGCGGCGCGCTCGTCGACCACGTCGTGCACATCGCGGACCTGCTCGAGGGCCTGATGGGGTCGGCGCCCGTGTCGGTCACGGCGGTCGCGAACCGGACCCTGCACGCCGGTCGGGCCAGCGCGGAGACCGCCGGCCTCGTGACGATCACCTACGAGAACGGCGTCGTCGCGGGCATCGACTGCTCGTGGAGCAAGCCCGACACGTCGCCGGTGTGGGGTGGCCTGACGCTCGACGTCGCCGGGACCGGCGGCACCGTGTCGCTGGACTTCTTCGGGCCGGCCGCGCACGGGCTCGCCGCCGAGACCGGACTGCCGATCGAGTCCCGGTACGGCGCCGACCTCGACGAAGCGATGCTCCGCACCTTCCTCGACGCCGTCCGCACGGGCGAGCAGCCGCAGCCGGACGTGCACGTGGGGCTCCGGACGCTGTCGATCGTGCTCGCGGCGCAGGAGTCCGTCGCGAGCGGGAAGACCGTCGCCGTCGTCGGGGAGCACGCACCGGTCGACGCCTGACGGCACGTTCCGTCACCAGGGAATGGACCACCCCGGCGCCTGCTTGACGTCCGCATGACCTCGTCAGCAGCGCGCCGTGGGTGGCTCAGCGTCGTGTCCGTCGCACTCGGATCGTTCGTCCTCGTCCTGTCCGAGTTCCTCCCGATCGGGCTCCTCCCCGCGATCGCCCGCGACCTCGACGTCGGCATCGGCACCGCCGGACTGATGGTCGTCGCGACCGGGCTCGTCGGTGCCGTCGCAGCCCCGGTCGTCACGGTCCTGACCTCCCGTCTCGACCGTCGCGTGGTGCTCGTTTCCCTGACGATCCTGCTCGTGGTCGCCGACGGGCTGGCTGCGATCGCGCCGAACTTCGCGGTGCTGCTCGTCGCCCGCATGCTGCTCGGCGTCGGCATCGGCGGCTTCTGGGCGATCGGCGCCGGGATCGCCGGGCGACTCGTCCGCCCCGAGGCCACCATCCGCGCCACCTCGCTCATCACCGCCGGCGTCTCCGTCGCGACCGTGGTGAGCCTGCCGCTCGGTGCTCTGGTGTCGTCGCTGGCGACCTGGCGGCTGGCGTTCGTGATCGGCGGCGTGCTCGGCCTCGTCGCCCTGGTGCTGCAGCTGGCGATGCTGCCGCGGATCCCGGCGCTCCAGCGGGTGCGGTTCGGCACCCTCGGGTCGCTGCTCAGCGTTCCCCGGGCACGGGTCGGCCTCATCGCCGCCGCGTTCCTGTTCACCGCGCAGTTCGCCGCGTACACCTACGTGGCGCCGTACCTGCAGGACCTGGTCGGGGTCGGCCCGGACACGGTCACGCTCGCCCTGCTGGTGTTCGGCATCGCGGGCATCGTCGGCAACTTCACCGCCGGGTTCACGCTCGGCCGTACGGTGCTCGGGACCATCGGCGTCGCGAAGGTCGTCCTCGCCGCGTCGGTCGTGCTCCTCCCGTTGCTGGCGAACTCGGTCGTCGGCGTCTTCGTCCTGCTCGTGGTCTGGGGACTCGTCTGGGGTGCGCTCCCGCTCGGGATGCAGACCTGGATGTCCACGGCGTCGCCGGCCGGGTCCGAGACCGGCCTCGCGCTGTTCGTCACGACGATCCAGCTCGCGATCGCGGCCGGTTCGGTGCTCGGTGGTGTCGCGGTGTCGTCGTTCGGACTCGCCGCGGACTTCTGGCTCGCGGGCGCGGTCGCCGTGGTCGGCGCGGTGGTGCTCGTCTCGATGGGGCTACGGCGCTCGAACGCCGTGCCGACGTCTGCGGCCCCCGCTGCGGTCCCCGAGAACACGCCGACGGGTTCCGTCGCGGTCGTCTGCCCCTAGGCCCCGAGCGCGAGGACCCGGTCGGCGGCGGCGATGGCGTCCGGGTCGTGCGCGGCGTGCACGACGACCGCGCCGGCGGCGGCCTCGTCGGCGAGCGCCGACACCACGAGCGCAGCCGATCCCGCGTCGACCCCCGCCGTCGGTTCGTCGACGAGCAGCACCCCGGCACGCTGGGCGAGCCCGAGCGCCACGAGCGTGCGCTGCCGCTGACCGCCGGAGAGTTCGTCGAAGGGGCGGTCCGCCAGGTCCGCGATCGCCATCCGCTCGAGTTGCGCGTCGACGACCCTCCGGTCCGCGCGGCCGAGCGGTCGCCACCACCTGCGGTGCGGCCACCGCCCCATCGAGACGGTCGCCCGGACGGTGAGCGGGAGCGCGGTCGGCGGGACGGACTGGGTCACGTAGGCGAGACCGCAGTCGGCCTGGAGGCGCGACACCCGTCCGGCAGTCGGCTCCACCGCACCGGCGAGCACGTCGAGCAGCGTCGACTTGCCCGACCCGTTGGGTCCGGTCACCGCGGTCACCGCCCCCGACGGGAACGAGGCATCAAGGTCGTCGAGCACGGTCCGGTCGTCGCGTCGGACGACGAGTCCGATGACGTCGAGGGCGGGTGCGGTCGGAGCGGGGAGCACCTGAGGACACTATCAGTATCGATAGTCATTTTCATGTAGCGTCTCGGACCGTGACCTGGCTGACCGACCCCTTCTCCGTCGACTTCATGCTCCGCGCCCTCGTCGGCGGCGGGCTCGCGGCGGTCCTCTGCGCCGTCGTCGGCACGTGGGTGGTGGTGCGCGGGATGGCGTTCCTCGGCGAGGCGCTCTCGCACGGCATGCTCCCCGGCGTCGCGGTCGCCACCCTGACCGGGATCCCGGCGGTGATCGGCGCCGCGATCAGCGCCGGCGTGATGGTGTTCGGCGTGGGAGCACTCCGCCGCCGGGCGCGACTGTCGTACGACACCTCGATCGGGCTGCTGTTCGTCGGCATGCTCGCCCTCGGCGTCATCATCGTTTCCGCCTCCCGGTCCTTCGCCACCGACGTGACGGCGATCCTCTTCGGGGACGTGCTGGCCGTCACCCGCGCGGACCTGGCCGGCCTCGGCGCCGCCGTGTTCGTCGCGCTCGCACTCGCCGCCGCGTTCCACCGCGCGTTCACCGCCACGGCGTTCGACGTGCGGAAGGCCGCGACGCTCGGCCTCCGACCACGCCTGGCCGAGGTCGTCCTGATCGCGCTCGTCACGCTCGCGGTCGTGGCGTCCTACCGGGCGGTCGGCACGCTCCTCGTGGTCGGCCTCCTGCTCGCCCCCGCGGCGGCGGCCCGGGTCTGGACGCGACACGTCGTCTCGACCATGGCGCTCGGTGCCGGCTTCGGCTGCGCCGCCGTCCTCGTCGGACTCCTCGTCTCCTGGCACGCGGGAACCGCGGCCGGCGCGAGCATCGCCGTCGTCGCGGTCGTCTCGGTCGCACTGTCGCGCGCCGTCGCCGCTGCCGTCCCCACGTCCGCGGCCGCCCGACGGCCGGCCACACCGCCATCCGCAGCACCACCTCGAGAGGGAGCATGAACCCGACCACCAGCCGCGCACCCGCGCGCACCCTGACCACCCTCGCCCTGGCCACGGGGCTCGCACTCACGGCCGCGGCGTGCTCGTCCGACCCGCGCCCCGCAGCCGATGACCCGACCGACACCGCTCGTCCGCACGGCTACGTGGCGGGCGCGACCGAGTCCCAGGAGCCGCAGCTGCGCCTCCTGGCGGTCTCCGCGACCGGCGAGACGACCCTGCACGACCTCCTCACGGAGGACAGCACCGACCTCGACACGGTCGATGCCCCGGAGCACAGCGCGACCGACGGCCGGTTCCTGCTGACGAGCGACGACGACCGGACGACGGTCGTCGACGGCGGCGCCTGGACCGTCGACCACGGCGACCACACCCACTACTACGCGGCCGAGCCCCGTGTGGTCGGGACCCTCGACGGCGGCGGGCGCGTCGAGCTGCACTCCTCCGAGACCCTGACCGCCGTGACCTGGCCGGACCGAGGGGAGGCAGTCCTCCTCGACCGGTCGGCGCTCGGGCAGGGCGAGCTCGACGTCACCGCCCGACTCGACGCGGCCGTTCTCCTCCCCACCGCGGAGCACCTCGTCGCGGCGTCCGACGACAGGGTCCGAGTACTGTCCGCGGACGGGGAGGACGTCCGCGCCGAGCAGCCGTGCCAGGACCCTGCCGGTGGCATCGTCACCCGGGCCGGCGCGGTCGTGGGTTGCGCGGACGGCGTGGTGATCGTCGACGACGAGGGCACGGCACGCACCGTCCCGCTGCCCGACACCGCCGCGGACGCGGTCCCACGCGCCACCGCGTTCGCCGCGCGCGCCGGGCGCCCGACCGTCGCCGGGCTGGCCGGGGACACCGGCTTCTGGCTGCTCGACAGCCGCGAGGGAGCCTGGCGTCACGTCCCGACCGACCGGCCGCTCCGCGCGGTCGTCGCGGTGGACGACGCCGACGAGCACGTGGTCGGCGTCGACGACCAGGGTCGGGTGGTCGTGCACACGATGACGACCGGTGCCGTGGCGACGACCGACGCGCTCGTCGACGGTGCGGCCGGACCGCTCCTGCAGCTCGATGCGCAGCGCGCCTACCTGGCGGACCCGCAGGACGGTGTCGTGCACGAGATCGACTTCGCGGACGACGCCCGGGTGTCGCGCACGATCGAGCTCCCGGTGGCGCCGGCGGCCTTCGCGGAGGTCGGACTGTGACCGGGGCAACGCCGGCCTCCCGCACCGCTCGGGCCCTCGGCGTCGTGCTCGTCGCCGCAGTGTCCGCCGCGGGGCTGTCCGCCTGCGCACCGAGCACGGCCGACCGCCCGCTCGTCGCCGTGACGACGAACATCCTGGGGGACGTGGTCACCGAGGTCGTCGGGGACGCCGCCGAGGTGATGGTCCTGATGCCCGCCGGCGCCGATCCGCACTCGTTCGAGGTGTCCGCCAAGGAGGCCGCCCGGCTGCGGAGCGCCGACCTCGTCGTCGAGAACGGCCTCGGGCTCGAGGAGGGCGTCGCCCGCCACGTCGCGGCGGCCGCCGACGACGGCGTCCCGGTGTTCACCGCCGGCGACGCCATCGACGTACTGGAGTGGAGCACCGAGGACGACAGCGGCCCGGACCCGCACTTCTGGACCGACCCGGCGCGGATGCTCGACGTGGTGGATGCCCTGGGCGACGAACTCGACGACGCCGGCATCGGGACGCCGGGCGCCACCGACTACCGTGAGCGGCTCGGGAAGCTCGACGATGCGATGACGACGGCGTTCGCGACGCTGCCCGAGGACCGCCGTGCCCTCGTCACCAACCACCACGTGTTCGGGTACCTCGCTGAACGGTTCGGCTTCCGGGTCGTGGGCGCGGTCATCCCGAGCGGGACGACCCTGGCCTCACCGAGTGCGGCGGACCTCCGGGACCTCGCCGCGGCGATCGAGGAAGCCGGCGTGCCCACGATCTTCGCGGACGCGTCGCAACCTGCTCGGCTCGCCGAGGTGCTCGCCGAGGAGGTCGACGTGCACGTGGCGATCCGCCCCCTCGCGACCGAGTCCCTGACCGCGGAGGGGCCCGCCTCGACGTACCTCGGGATGATGCGGTCCAACACGGATGCGATCGTCGACGGCCTGTCGACTTTCAATTGAGAATGAGAATCAATACAGTTTGGACATGCACATGAAGAAGATCCTGCCCGTGGGACTCGTCGGCGCCGTCGCGATGGCCCTGGCCGGGTGCTCGACGAGCCCCGCCGACGCCGAAGCGACCCGGACGAGCACCCCGTCCGCCGACGGCACGCGCATCACCCTGACCTACGACGGCGGCCTGCTCGTCCTCGACGAGGACCTGCGGGTCGTGTCCGACGACCCGATCGACGGCTTCACCCGCGTGAACCCCGCCGGCGACGGGCGCCACGTGCTCGTGACCGTCCCGGAGGGCTTCCGCGTGCTCGACACCGCCGCGGACCCCGCACTGACCGACGCGGTCTTCCCGGCCGACACCGGTGGGCACGCGGTCGTGCACGGCGACCGGACCGCCCTCTTCGCCGACGGAACCGGCGACGTCACCACGTTCGACAACACGGACCTCGACGGCGACGAGCTGCCCGAGACCACGACGACGAAGTCCGAGGCGGCGCACCACGGCGTCGCCATCGAGCTCGAGGACGGCACGCTCCTCACCACGATCGGCACCGAGGAGAGCCGCTCCGGCGTCCGTGCCCTCGACGCCGACGGGGCAGAACTCGCCCGTTCCGAGGAGTGCCCGAACGTGCACGGCGAAGGCGCGGTCGAGGGCGAGGTCGCCGTCTTCGGCTGCACCGACGGCGCCCTGGTCTACCAGGACGGCGCGTTCGAGAAGATCGACGCCCCGACCGAGTACGGCCGCACCGGCAACCTCTTCACGACGGAGACGTCCCCCGTCGCCGTCGGGGACTACAACGACGACGAGGACAGCGAGGGCTACCTGCTCCACCAGATCGCCCTCGTCGACGCCGAAGCCGGCGAGTACACCGTCGCCGACATGCCGGACGGCGTCGGCTTCACCTTCCGCGACCTCGCCCGCGGCCCCGGTGACGAGGCCGTCGTCCTCGGCTCCGACGGCTCCCTGCACACCTTCGACGAGACCACCGGCGAGCAGCTCGACTCGTTCCCCGTGATCGATGCGTGGGAGGGCCCGACCGAGTGGCAGGACGCCCACCCCGCCCTGAAGGTCGCGGGGGACGTCGCCTACGTCACCGACACCGCCGACCAGAGGATCCACGCCGTCGACCTGACCACCGGGAAGGTCATCGCCTCGAGCGACGAGCTGCCAGGCGTCCCGAACGAGATCGCCGTCGCGTAGTACCCCGACATCCGGACAGTGCGCCGCAGCCGCGCGGCGTACTGTCCGGTCCATGCCCGCTCTCACCGACACGTTCACCCTGTCCAACGGTCTGCACATCCCCAAGATCGGCTTCGGCACGTGGCAGATCCCGTCCGGCGACGACGCCTACGACGCCACGAAGACCGCCCTCGACCTCGGCTACCGCCACATCGACACCGCGCTCGCGTACGGCAACGAGGCGAGCGTCGGCCAGGCCGTCCGTGACAGCGGCGTCCCGCGCGACGAGGTCTTCATCACCACGAAGCTCCCCGCCGAGGTCAAGACCGCCGCCGGCGCACGCGAGGCCTTCGAGACCTCGAGCACGAACCTCGACCTCGGCGAGATCGACCTGTACCTCATCCACGCCCCCTGGCCGTGGGGCGACATCGGATCGGACCACCGCGACGGCAACGTCGAGGTCTGGAAGGTCTTCGAGGAGCTCTACGACGCCGGCCGGACGCGCTCGATCGGCGTCTCGAACTTCGAGGTCGCGGACCTCGAGGACCTGCTCGGCCGCACCGACGTCGTCCCGCACGCCAACCAGATCCGCTGGTTCATCGGCAACACCCAGGACGCCACGACCGCCTTCGACCGCGAGCACGACATCCTCACCGAGGGCTACTCGCCGCTCGCCACGGGTGGGCTGCTCGAGAACGCCGAGACCCGCGACATCGCGGCGAAGTACGACAAGTCCGTCGCGCAGGTCGCCATCCGGTACCTGCTCGAGCAGGACGTCCTGCCCCTGCCGAAGTCGACGACGCCGTCGCGCATCGCCGAGAACGCGGACGTCGACTTCGTGCTGTCCGCCGAGGACGTCACCGCCCTCGACGCACTGCAGGACACCACGGACTGACACCGCCGGGAACACGACACCCCCGTCGCCGGTTGCACCCCGTGGTGCCACAGCCAGCGGCACGACCCCAAGGAGGCCAGCATGACCACCACCGAAACCGCCATCCTCGCCGGCGGGTGCTTCTGGGGAGCGCAGCAGCTCCTCCGTCGACGCCCCGGCGTCATCAGCACCCGCGTCGGCTACTCGGGCGGCGACACCCCGAACGCCACGTACCGCAACCACGGTGACCACGCCGAGGCCGTCGAGATCGTCTTCGACCCGTCCGTGATCTCGTACCGGGACCTGCTGGAGTTCTTCTTCCAGATCCACGACCCGTCGACGAAGGACCGGCAGGGCAACGACGTCGGCCGCAGCTACCGTTCGGCGATCTTCTTCACGACGCCCGAGCAGGAGCAGGTCGCGCGCGACACCATCGCGGACGTCGACGCCTCGGGCATCTGGCCGGGCAAGGTCGTCACCGAGGTCGAGCCCGCGGGCGACTTCTGGGAGGCCGAGGAGGAGCACCAGGACTACCTCGAGAAGTACCCCGCCGGGTACACCTGCCACTTCGTGCGCCCGGGGTGGAAGCTCCCGCACCGCGACCAGGCGACCGCAGCGGTCTGATGGTGACCCAGTAGCGGACTGGAGGCGCGGTGCCAGCTGGCACCGCGCCTCCAGTCCGTCAGGGGGTCACCTCCACCGCGTCACCCGGCTCAGCCGCGCGGCACCAGCGCGTCGATGGCCGTGAGCTCCTCGTCGGTGAGCGGGGCACCCGCGAGCGAGTCGAGCGTGCCGTCCAGCTGGCGGACGCTCGAGGCCCCGACCAGCGCGGACGTGACCGCCTCCTGCCGGAGCACCCACGTGATCGCGAGCTGCGCGAGCGTCTGCCCGCGCGCCGCGGCGATGTCGTTCAGCGCACGCGCCGTCGTCAGGTACTCGTCGTCGATCCGGTCCGCGCCGAACCAGCGGCCCTCGGCCGCACGCGACCCGACCGGCACCGAGCCGTCGAGGTACCGGTCCGTCAGCAGCCCGCCGGCCAGCGGCGAGAACACGATCGCGCCGGTCCCGAGGCGGAGCAGCTCGTCGAAGAGTCCGTCCTCGGGGACCCGGTCGAACATGTTGTAGCGGGGCTGGTGGATGAGCAGGTGGATGTTCTCGGCGGCGAGTGCCTCGGCGGCAGCGGCCGTCTGCGCCGGGTCGTAGTTCGAGATGCCGGCGTAGAGCGCCTTGCCCGAGCGGACGGCGGTCACGAGGGCGCTGACCGTCTCCTCGATGGGGGTCTCGGGGTCGGGGCGGTGCGAGTAGAACACGTCGACGTAGTCGAGGCCGAGGCGAGTGAGCGACTGGTCGAGCGAGGCGAGCATGTACTTGCGCGAGCCCCAGTTGCCGTACGGTCCGGGCCACATGTCGTAGCCGGCCTTCGTCGACACCACGATCTCGTCGCGGAACGGGCGGAGGTCCGACTCGAGGACGCGCCCGAACTGCTCCTCGGCGGCTCCGGGCGGCGGACCGTAGTTGTTCGCGAGGTCGAAGTGGGTGATCCCGCGGTCGAACGCGTGCAGCACGATGTCGCGCTGCGTGGTCAGGGCCCGGTCGGCACCGAAGTTGTTCCAGAGCCCGAGCGAGATGCGCGGCAGCAGCAGGCCGCTCCTCCCCACGCGCTGGTACGGGAGTCGCTCGTAGCGGTCGTCGGCGGGGCGGTGGACGTCAGGCATCCTCGGACCATACCTGGCCGACGACGACGAAGGGGTGGTCGGCCGGGAACGACACCGGTCCCGTGACCCGCGAGCTCATCGGCGCAACAGGCGTTCGAGTCGGATCGAGGTCAAGAGCAGGCCAGCCACGCTCAACCCGGCGAGGTAGACGACGTGCCACACGGTCGAGGAGTCCACCGATCCGACGGTCAGTGCTCGGAGCAGCTCCACCCCGTGGTAGAGCGGGAGGGCCTGGATGACGGGTTGCACGGCGTCCGGGTACGTCGCCACCGGCGAGAACGCGCCGGAGAAGAGGAACATGGGGAGCAGCGCCGCCTGCACCCAGTCGAGGTGCTGGAACGACGAGATGAACGTCGTCATCGCCATCCCGACCGAAGCGAATGCCAACGCGATCAGCGCCACGGCGGGCAACGCGAGCACGGCCCACCACGACCACACCAAGCCGGATGCCGACATGACGATCAGGAACCCCGCACCGTAGAGCGCACCGCGGATGAGCGACCAGACGATCTCGCCGGTCGCGACCTGCCAGACCGACAAGGAGGTCGACAGCATCCCGTCGTACAGCCGTTGGAAGCGCATCTTGAAGAAGACGTTGAACGTCGCGTCGTAGACGGCGCCGTTCATCGCCGAGACGGCGAGGAGGCCTGGCGCGAGGAACACCACGTACGGAACGGTCTCGGTCCCGACCTCGATCGACGAGATCGCCCGCCCCACTCCCAGACCGAACGCGGCGAGGTAGAAGAGCGGCTCGAAGAACCCGGACAGGATCGCCGCCCAGTTCCGGAGCGCGAGTGTGATCGACCGCTCGACGACGACGGAGGTCTGACGGATCGCCGTCCGCACCGGCACCACGCGGAGCAGCATCAACGGCGCTGCGGGGATGTTCCTCGGCGTCACAGCACCAACCTCCGTCTGAACAGTCGGCGCGCACACAGCAGACCGCCCAGGGCGAGTGCACAGAGGAAGGCCACGTGCAGGGACGTCCACGGGCCGGGCACCGCCTGTCCCGCGATCAGGCGCCCGATCTCGTTGGCGTGCCACAGGGGAGAGAACCAGACCACCCAGCGGATGGCCTCCGGGAAGGTCGTCACTGGGAAGAACGACCCGGAGAAGAGCGTCAGCGGGAGCACGATGAACCGGAAGAGGACGTTGAAACCCTCGCCGTCACCGCGGTCGACCAGGAAGGCGGTGAAGGCCAACGACCATCCCCCGCACCCAGCGCCGAGCAGCGCTGCCAGCGGGACGAGCAGGACACTGGACGGAGCGTGGACGGCACCGAACGCGAGCAGGACCACCCAGTACGCGGCACCGGCCAACGCCGTCCGGAGCGCGACGAAGAGCACGTGGGCATCGGCGATCGCTCGGCTGTCCACCGGGGTGGCGGTGATGGCCGAGAACTGCCGATCCCACTTGAAACGCGCGAACACCGGGTAGCTCGCCTCGGTCGTGGCGATCTGCACAGCGGCCGCGAGGAGGAGCGCCGGGCCGATGTACGCCATGTACGACCCGCCGCCGCCGATGCGGTCCGAGAGCTGGCCGATGCCGTAGCCGAGACCGAGGAGGTAGAGCACCGGGGCGATGAACGATTCGATGAGGCTCGACCAGAAGGTCCGCTTCCAGACGACGAGCAGGTAGCGCACCACGGCCCAACGTGGGCGGATCTTCCTCGAGTCCGCGACGGGGACAGACGTCACTCCGAGATCCCGCGGCCGGTGATCTGCAGGTAGACGTCCTCCAACGTGGCTCGCCGGACGAACACGGAATCGGCACCGACACCCGCTCGTCGGACGCTCGCGACCAGCGCGTCGCCATCGCTCGCGTAGGCGAGCGTCCGGTCGTGGAGCACCTGGACGCGGTGACCGAGGTCCTGCAGCACGGTCTCGCCACGGCCGCGCGCGCCGGCGGAGAACCGGAACTCGACCACCTCGGGCGTCACGTGCTCGTCGATGAGGTCCCGGGGGTTCCCGCGCGCGACGACCCGGCCCGCGTGCATGATGACGAGCTCGTCGCAGAGCTGCTCCGCCTCGTCCATGTAGTGCGTGGTGAGCAGGAGTCCGACCCCTCGTCCGCGGAGTTCGCCGAGCTTGTCCCAGAGCGCGTGCCGGGACTGTGGGTCGAGACCGGTCGTCGGTTCGTCGAGCAGGACGAGTTCGGGGTCGTTGACGAGCGCTCTCGCTATCGTCAAGCGGCGCTGCATGCCACCGGAGAGCGTGTCGACCCTGGCGTGGGCCTTCGAGCGCAGGTCGGCGAAGTCGAGGAGTTCGTCCGCCTTGTCTCGTGCCGCTCGCTTCCGGATGCCGAAGTAGCGGGCGTAGATCACGAGGTTCTCGAAGACCGTCAGCTCGAGGTCGAGGTTGTCCTGCTGTGGCACCACTCCCAGCCTCGCCCGGATCGCTGCTCCGTCGGTCCGCGGATCGAGCCCGAGCACCGAGAGCGTGCCGTCCGTCCGGGGGGACGCGCACGCGATCATGCGCATCGTCGACGACTTGCCGGCTCCGTTCGATCCGAGGATGCCGTACGTGCAACCCCTCGGGATGTCGAGGTCGATGCCACGGACTGCCAGGACGGCGTCCGATGAGCCGCGGGTCGACGGGTACGCCTTGGTCAGGCCGACCGCCGACACCGACCCGGATCCGAGATCGCGGGACGCGCGTTGTACCCCCTGCATAGGAAGCACGCTAGCATCCGCGGTCCCCGCCACCGGTCCTGCTAGGTTGAGGCCGATGACTGCGGAACCGCTTGAACGGCTGCTCGTGATCGGCAGTGGCGCATCGGAGGAGTACCGGGGCTACGCCCTCCGGTCACTGGCCGGCCGGTACGCGATCACCCTCCTCGACCCGCACGCCGCAACGTGGCAGCTGCCGCTCGTCGAGGCGGCGTTCACACCCGGAGAGCTGGGTGCCGCTTCGTTCGTGGAGGCGGCCGCGACACTCGTCGCCCGAGGTCGCTTCGACGGCGTCCTGACGTGGGACGAGCGGCTCCTGACCGCGACCGCCGAGATCGCCGACCAACACGGGATGCCTCACGCGACCCCGGAGGCGATCGCCAACTGCCGCGACAAGTGGCGCACGCGTGAGCTCCTCCGTGAGCACGGGGTGCCGTCCGCTCGATCCGTCAAGGTCGAACACCAGGAGGACGCCGAGCGCGCGGCCGCCGACATCGGTTTCCCGGTGGTCCTCAAGCCCCGAGCGCTCGCGGGGAGCATCGGGGTCGTCCTCGTCCGTGACCTCGCCGAGCTCGCGGACCGCTGGCCCGATGTCAGCGGGGCCACGTTGGACGGCGTCACGGCCTCGAAGGAGGTCCTCGTCGAGGAGTACCTGGACGGCGACGAGATCAGCGTCGAGAGCGTTTCGTTCCGCGGCGAGACTCGTGTCGTTGCCCTGACCGAGAAGCGCGTCGGCCTCCATCCCTTCTTCGAGGAGCTCGGACACGTCGTCTCCTCGTCGCGTACTGAAGCCCCGGACGCCGACAACGTGCACGACGTGGTCGTTCGCGCACTCGCAGCGGTCGGCTTCACCGACGGGGTCTCACACATCGAGCTCAAGCTCACGCGACGCGGGCCACGGATCATCGAGATCAACGGCCGCCTCGGCGGTGACCTGATCCCGCAGCTGGTGCACCTCGCCACCGGAGTGGACCTCGTCGCAGCGGCAGCGGCGGTTGCAGTGGCGCGGGAACCCGACCTCGCTCCCACTCGCGAGCGGAGTGCGGCCATCCGCTTCTTCTACCCCGAACACTCCGGAGTCGTCACGGCCGTGACCGCGCCGAGTCGTGGACACCGTCCACCCGGCGTGGAGGAGATCGCGCTGATGGTCGAGCCGGGCGAGCACGTCGCCCTACCGCCCACCGCGTTCCTCTCGCGGCTCGGTTTCGTGACCGTCACCGGGCAGACCGCGGCGGAGTGCGAACGCGCACTCGACGACGTCGCGGGATCGGTGCGGGTCGACGTGGCCGCTGGATGACGGCGATCCCGGTGGAGTCGCCGACGGGGTGACCTCACGTCTGGACGAGGAGCGACTCGAACAGGCCGGCGACGCCGTCCTCCGTGTTCGGTCCGCACAGGATCCGAGCGGCGCGTCGAGCCGACGCCCCCGAGTCGGACGGCGCCACCGACGTCCCCGCCCAGAGCAGCAGCCCGAGGTCGTTGGTGCCGTCGCCGACGGCGAGCGTGTCCTCCCGGCGGACGCCGAGCCGCCGGGCGACGTACGCCGCTGCATGCCGTTTGTCGGCGCCCCGGTCCACGAGTTCGAGCGTCCCGGGCGTCTGTGACCGGACAACGCGCGCGGCGGTCCCGAGCACGTCCTGGAGCGGGCGGCGCAGCACCTCCGTGTCCGTCGCGGACCGGACCATGATCTTCACGACCGGTCGCGTTCCCATCGAGCTCACCGGCGCCGATGCGAAGTCGGCGTCCCCCCACCGATCGGGTGTCGACGCAACGACCCGACCGCACTCCTCCGAGGCGCCGGCCCACTCCCACGCGAACGACGCACTCGGGTCGAGACCGCGGACCCGCCGCACGATCTGCGCCGGCGCCCGCGATGGGAACGACCAGTGCGCGAGCACACGCAGATCACGAGGATCGTGCACGGTGGCGCCGTTGAGACAGATGACCGCTGCATCACCGAGCAGCGCTGCCACCGGGTCCAGCCACCAGGCCGGTCTGCCCGTGGCGAAGACCACCGGCACGCCTGCCGCACGCAGCTGCAGGACGGCCTCCGCGGACCGCTCCGACAGGGAACCGTCCACGCCGAGGACGGTCCCGTCCAGGTCGCAGAACACGAGCCGAGGACGGGGAAGGGTCACGCCCGCGCCTGCTTCCACGTGATCGCGACGCGCAGGGATCGGTACCCGTGGACGATGGCGGAGCGGAGGAGTACCGGCGGTTCGGCCAGCTCGACGGACTCGACCCGCAACGCCAACTCGCGGAGGAGCTCGGCGATCTCCATCCGAGCGACGGCGGCACCGAGACAGTGGTGCATCCCGGTCCCGAAGCCGAGGTGCTTCGGTCCAGCGCGTCCGGGCACGACCCGATCGGGGTGCTCGTAGATTGGGATCCCGGTTCGCCGAGGGCAGCCACACGACGACGGCGTCCCCGGCGTTGATCCGTTGGATGCCGATCGTGGTGTCCGAGGTGGCCACACGGAGGACGTGGGCCGCCGGTGAGGTCCACCGGACCAGTTCGTCGACGACCGAGTCGATGTCGTCGGGATCTCGTCGGACGTGCTCGAGGATGGTCGGATCGAGTGCGATCGCGTGGAACACGCCGGTCAATGCGTGTCTGGTCGTCTCATTGCCGCCGATGAGGACGTTGTCGCAGTTCCGGACCACCTCGTCGTGTCCGAGGCTCCCGTCACCCACCAGGGCGCTGACGAGGTCTTCCCGCGGCTCCCGAGCACGCTGCGCTGCGAGTTCGCCGAAGAAGTCGAGCATCTCCACGTGGGCCTCGAGCGGCGTCATCTCGGCGAAGTCCGGGTCGTCACCGCCGAACGCATGGTTGGTGAGCGCGATCATCCGTTCCCGCGAACGGAGCGGAACGCCGAGGATGCCGCAGACCGCAGCAGCAGGGACCCTCGGTCCGAGAGTCCTCGCGACGTCCGTGACGGCAGCCTTCCGAGCTGCGCGAAGCGCATCACGTACTTCACGGCGGACCCCGGCCAGCAACTGCGGCTCCCGGAGACGAGACATGAACGGACCGATCAGCTTCCGGAGCTTCGCGTGCTCCGCGCCGTCGGTCACCACGAGCATGGATCCGCCGGCGGCGTCGGGGTGCCCCTGGTCGAAGCCGATCATCATGCCGTACTCGGACGTGAACGGTGCTTTCGGGGCGAGGACGGCCCGGGCGTCCTCGTGCGAGAACACGGACCAGAACCCGCTCGGCGAAGAACCTGGGCGGCTCCAGACACACGCACCGGCTGCGGCCAGCCGGGACCATTCGGCCAACCGCTTCTCCGGGGGGTGCAGGTCGAGGTCACCGTGGTCGTCGCCGGCTGCCGCCGAGTCCACCAAGCCGAGTGCGGGCCCTGCCCACGCCCGTTCGATCTCCCGTGCGCACTCGTCCCGATCACCGACGAACGCGGTCGGGGTCCATCCGTTCGGAAGGTCCCGGCCGAGCCGCCACGTGGACATCGCCCCGTCCTCGTTCCGCACGACCTGCATCCGCTCGGCCATTCAGCGCGCCTCGGCAGGCTGGAGGAACTCGACGATCTGCGTGGCGCACTCGATCGATTCCGACCGGGCGGTGTCCACCTCGATGTCGTACCGCACCCCGTCGTGGACCACGAGCGCCTGCTTCGCGGCCATCCCGAGGACGCGATCACCACGCGCGATCTCCCTCCCGACCGCGACATCAGGCGCGCAGCGCACCCCTACCCACGTGACATCCAGACCGGAGAGGGCCGCTGACAGTCTCGCCTGCGACTCGGCCCCGCCCAGGAAGACCTCATCGACGATGACGTTCGCACCGCTCCGCACCATCGTGGCCAGACCGGCGTTCCACGCCGCCTCGACGGCGCGGAAGCCGTCGCCGAGGCTGACGGATCCGTCATCCGCGATGTCCACCCCGTCTCCCGTCGTGAGTCGGGCTGGGAGCGCATCGACGAGTGTGTCGACACCGAAGGTCAACCAGACGTCAGGCAACAGGTGTTGCAGGGAGCGCGCGAGGCCGGACTTCCCCGAGCTCGAACCACCGTTGAGGACCAGGACCTTGCCGCTCATACTCGTACTCCATCTTCCTGGTGGCGCGTCGGTACCGTGACCACCACCTGCCGCATCGTCTGCACGAGGTCACGTTCGACCTCAGCAGCGGTCTCGCCGCGCAGCAACACCATCGCCGCTGCGTTCCACACGTCCTCGGAGGGAGTGACCGCGCTCCCGTCCTCCGGCAGGCCGTCACGGACGACGGAGTCGGGCAGCCCGCCCGTGGCGATCCGCTGCTCCGAGGCCGCTTCCCGGCCCGCGGCCGGGACCATGACCCACCCAGTGACGACGGACGACGGCCCGGCGCCGGTCGATGCTGCCAGGTCGAGGCCGATCGTGATCGCCTCGACGAGCAGATCGACACCGGTGCGCATGCGGAGCGCCGCTCGGATGGGACCGCCACCGACGCGGTTGGCGACCTCGAGGAAGACGAACTCCTCTCCGACCAGGAACGCTTCGAGGTGGAAGACGCCGTCTTCGAGCCCGACGGCCTCGAGTACGGCTCCTGCGAACACACGTGCTCGGTCACGTTCGGCTTCGTCATCGAGCGAGATCGAAGCGAGCGGTCGCGCGCGGAGCTGGTACTCGAGCGGTGTTCCGAGGTACTTCGAAGGCTCGCACAGCACCAGCTGACCGCCGCGGACGACGCCGTCGATGTGACAGACGTCCGCGTCGACGAACTCCTCGAGCTCGTACCCGACGGGGATCCGTCCGTCCGGGTGTGCCGCCAGGAAGTCCGGGAGACCGGAGAAGGTGCTCACCCCGAGCGCCGCGGCGCCACTCCGGGGCTTCAGCACCAACGCGCACCCCGTCCCGAACGCTCGTTGGACGACGGAGACGTCGGAAGCCGCAGCGTCGAGGAACCTCGGCGTCCGCACCCCGGCACGGCTCACCGCCCGCTTCATCGCGATCTTGTCCCGACACCGCTCAGCGACAGCGATCCGAGCCGGATCCGCACCTGCGACCGCGCCGAGCCGAGCGGCCGGCAGGATCGTGTGCTCGTGCAAGCCCAGAACGGCTTCCGGCGGACCGTGCGTGTCGATGAGACGAACCAGGTGCTCGATCATCTGGGGCACGGCGCGGTCGTACGCGTCGATGTCGGATCCGTCGACGTCGAAGCACTCGACCGCGATCACCTCGGATCCGAGGCCGTCCACACGGTGTTCGCTCCCACGCCGAGCCAGGACGGCGACGTCGAGGCCCAGTGCCGAGATGAGGCGGACCTCCTCGATGTCGGCCGCTCCGACCAGGACCGCCCACCCCCGGTCGTCGCCGCGACGGTCAGCGACCATCGCGTGCGATGACGTACTGGAAGACCGCTCCGTCGAAGTGTCCGCTGACCTGCTCGACCACCAGTCCGGCGGCTTCGAGATCGGCCGTGTCGAGCAGGACCGGGCTGTGCCCGAACATCACGAAGAGCCCACCTGGTCGGAGACAGGAGACGAGGCTCGGCAGGATGGTCCGAGCTTGGTCGACGGTGACCACCTCTGAGTTGAGGAACCGGGAGAAGAGCACGTCGACAGATCCCGGCTCGACAGCCGGGGAACGCGCATCGCCGTGGTGCACCTCGTCGAGCACCTTCGCGGCGTAGCCCACCATCGCTTCACTGAGGTCCTGTCCGATCGTCCGGACGGGCACGGGCGCGTGCTCGGCGAACTCGCTCAGGAACCGACCGGTCGAACAGGCCGGGTCGAAGGCCGTGAGCTGGCGACCCTCCGGCAGGCGCGATGCCAGCCGCTGATGCGTGTAGGCGCGGAGGTGGTCCTCCCCCATGGCGAGGAACTGCGCGCGCTCCTCACTCACTCGCCACCCGTCGGCAGCGCTCCGCTTCTCGGTACCGGGAGCCGAGTACTTGGGGAAGGGGTAGGTGATCTCGGTCGTCGCGGAGATCCTCGAGAACGCGGATCTGCGTTCCTCGTCGTCGACCGTCCGTGTCACGACACGGGCATCGCCCTCGGACACGCGGAAGTTGACCACTGGCCCGAGCAGGTTGTGTGCGTACACGCGACTGCAGAACACTCCGGGCATGTCGTGCTCGACCACGTAGTCGGACACGGTCTTGTAACCACCCCAGAGGACCCCGTCGATGACGACCGTGAACAGGCGCTCCGGCAGGCCGACGAGCGGCTCACGGACCTCCAGGAGCGAATCCCCGACCCGGAACTCCTCGTAGTCACCGGCCATCAAGCGTCGTCGCCGACGCTCCTCATCGGCGAACCCGGACTGGTCCAGGTCCTCGACACGTTCCCATGGGGCTTCAACAGACACGAACCGGAGCTCCGATCAAGGTGGTGGACAGACGGGTGAAGTGGTCTGAGGGTCCGCCATCGACCGTGCGGTCCCAGTCCCCCACTTCGCCGAGCAGAGCACGGACGGCTGGGAGGACGCGTTCGTCGAGGTCTGCTCGCGCCACCGCTTCGTCCATCCAGTCCTGCGGATCGAGCTCCACGGGGTCCCGGAGACCGAACGCGCGGAAGATCTCGGCGAGCGTGTACGTGCGATCGATGACCTGCTGGTGGAGCGCATCGCCTGACACGACCGCGTCCACGACGGATTCGACATCGACGACGGGGATCGTCCCGGTGAGCCGCGGCACAGCGTCCAGCCTCTGACTCGCGACGAGCAGAGAAGCGAACGTGTCGAGTTCGAGCGACTCCCGCTCCGCCTCGGAGTGGCCGTACACGAGTCCCAACCGGAGCACCCGGCCAGCGCCCGACCGGGGCCGGAACGCTTCGACGACGCGCTCGGCGACGGCCTTCGAGCGGGAGTACCCGTCCGGGATCCGGGTGAGTGACTCCCGACTCAGCGGTGCGAAGACGTCGCCGACGCTCGACGACGATGCGAAGACGAAGGACGACGCGCCGTGCTCGAGGGCGAGCCGCACGAGGTCCTTCGTCCAGGTGACGCTGCCGAGCATGTGGGAGCGGAGCGGGAGCAGGTGGTTGACGTCGTAGCCGCAGTGCAGGACCGCGTCCCAGCGTTCCGGGGAATCCGCGAGCTCGGCCGTGTCGAGGACGACGACGCCCTCGTAGTCCTCGCGGGGACGCCCGAACCTCCGCCCGTGCCGTTCGAGGAGATCGGCGGTCGGGCTGGTCGTGGCGACGATGACGCGGCGCCCTGCCGAGAGGAGGCGGTTGAGGACGCGTCCTCCGATGAAGCCGGAAGCTCCGGTGAGCACGGTCGGCGCCGACGCGTCGTCTGCGTCCTCTTCCCGTCCCCGCAGGCTCGCCTCCGACGGTCCCCGCCGGCTCGCCTCGTCCACTTCGTCCAGGAACCGGTCGAGGTCGCTCAACGCCGCGCCGATCTCATCGACTGGTTCGGCGATGGCGCCGTTGTGGGCGCTGACGAAGCGCCGGACCGAGAAGTCGTACGCGATGCGTGCCATCGTCGAACGGACGGCATCCTGGCCGAAGTCCCGCGCGAGGGCCGACTGCAACCGGACCAGCGTCATCGAGGTGCCACCCGCGTCGAAGAGCGCCGTGTCGACGTCGAGCGGTCGGCCGAGGACCTCCGCGGCGATGCGGGCGACAGCGCTCTCCGTGACCGGCCGATCCGTGGCGTGCGCCCCACCGTCGCCGTGGCCGGACGGTGCGTTCCCGACGCCTCGACCCGCAGGGAGGGACAGCCGAGCGCGGTCGAGCTTCCCGTTCACCGTGACGGGGATCGGTCCGTCGAGCACCCGCACGACGTCGGGCAGTTCCCAGCTCGCGAAAGAAGTCCGGAGGCGCGTGAGCACCGTCGCTTGGTCGGTGGCCGCGCCCCCTGAGCCCTCCAGGACGAGGACGAGTGCACCATCGGACGCGACCAGGACAGATCTCCGTTCCAGGACCGCTGCGATCCGGCTCTCCAACTGCACGAGGTCCAGACGGTGGCCGAGGCGTTTGACCTGCGCGTCGGTGCGCCCCACGTAGTCGATCTCGCCATCCACCACGGTGACGATGTCTCCGGTGCGGTACGCAGGTTCACCGTCGATCGTCGAGAACCTGGCGTTCTCCGGGTGGCCTCCGGCGTAGCCGAGGGCGACCCCCGATCCGACGATGAGCAGCTCCCCCCGGCCCGAAGTCCGGAGAGCCCCGTCGACGTCGACGAGCGCTCGGTACCCGGGAATGGCACGGCCGATCGAGAAGCTGAAGTCCGCCATCTCAGCGATCGAGAAACAGACGGTGCCCTCTGACGGGCCGTAGGCGTTCAGCACTCGACTGTGCTGCGCGGCCGTCCGCCAGACGTCTTCGGAGAGAGCTTCACCGGCGAACACGACGGTTCGGATCGCGGCTCGCGCGGTCTCGTCGAGCGCGGCGTAGACCGACGCGGGCAGGGTCGCGACGTCGATGCGCTCCGCGTGGAGGTGGGCGACGACGCTGCCGAGCCAGGATTCGGCGGTCCAAGCGGGAACGACGAGCTCCGCCCCAGCGACCAGGCTGACGAGTACCTCCGCCACCGATGCGTCGAACGCGAGCGCAGCGAACTGCAGGACGGAGTCCCCGCGACGGACCGGGAACCGTTCGATCTGCGCCCGACACAGTGCCTCGATGCCCCGGTGACCAACGTCGACGAGCTTCGCCTGACCGGTCGACCCGGACGTGAAGATCGAGTACGCGACCTCGTCGGAGGCCCAGGGGCCTCCGACGTCCTCCACGACCGCCTCATCGAGGAGATCGTCTGCGCTGATCACAACAGCGCCGAGCTCGTCACGGAGCGCATCAGCCAGCTCCGGGTCGAGGACGATCACGAGATCCGGCTCGGCGAGTTCGATGGCGACCAACACCTCGTCGCGGGTGAACCCGCTGTTCAGCGGCGTGTAGATGAGCCCCGACCGCATTACGGACAGTGCCCACAGCACGGCCTCGGCACGGTGTTCGCCGACCAGCACGACCCGACGTCCGCCCACTGCGGAATCCCGGACGACGGAGGCCCTCACCCGCGTGATCCTGTCGAGGTCCTGGAAGGACCACGTTCGCTGTCCTTCGCGGAGCGCGGTGCCGTCGTGGGCTCCGCAGGCGTCGGCGACCAGTTGTCCCAGCAGCATTGCTCCCCCTCATGAGCGAGACGCGAGCCTCCACGTTTTGCGGGAGACCGGACTCGTGGTTCACGATACAACAGAGCCGAGGATGCTTCGGCCGCTAGGGTTCGAGGTCCGGGGGTGACGATGAGGATCGATGTCTGGTGGGCATCAGCCGAGGTGGACGACGAGTCGCACCCGCTCCTCAGCCCCCGTGAGCGGACCAGGGTGGCGAGCATCGCATCGCTGCCCGCGCGGACCGAGTCGATGAGCGCGGCAGTGCTGCTCCGATCGGCTGTCGCCGAGCGGGTCCGACTTCCGCCTGGCGAGATCCGGGTCGAGCGGAGCTGCCCTCACTGCAGTCGCTGGCACGGCCGTCCCGGGTTGCCCGACTTCCCCGGTCTCGACGTCTCGGTGACGCACGCGGGCGGAGTGGTGGGAGTCGCGGTCGCAGACTCCGGCATCCGTGTCGGCATCGACCTCGAGCGCGTGGCCGACGCGCCCGAGCAGTTGGACCCGTCCTTGCTCGACCTCGTCGCACACCGGGACGAGCGCGCCGACCTCCTGGCTCCGGGAGACAGCCGACGCCGCTTCTCGACCATGTGGGTCCGCAAGGAAGCGGCGACGAAGCTCCTCGGGTCTGGCGTCCGCGCGACGTTCTCCGAGATCGATGCCCGCAGGTCTCCCGTCCTGCACGAACCGAAGATCTGGGTGCGAGCGCTCCTGCCGGACGACGACCGCTTCGTCGCAGCACTCGCGACCGACTCCGACGTCGATGCCGCCGCGGTGTCGGAACACCCATGGAAGCTCGCGCCGTACGGGCGCACCGAGAGGACCTGAACATGCCGTCTTCCCCCAACACGCTGCACGGCCGCGTGTTCGACGCCGCGACGGAGCGTGCCGGTGCTGTGGCCCTGACCGACGGGCAGCGGCAGATCTCGTACGCACAGCTGGCCCACCAGGCAGCGAACGTCGCCGCCGCACTCGCGCGGCACGGAGTCGCACCGGGGTCGGCGGTGGCCGTCATGACGGCGAAGACGTTGGACACGCCTGCGGTGCTCCTCGGCATCCTCGCTGCGGGGTGCACCTACGTCGCGATCGACCCGGCGTCGCCTCCTCGACGGCGGAGCGAGACGTTGCGCGCCGTCCGGGCTGCCCTGGTCGTGACGGACCACTCCGACTCCGCGGACACGGGCGAGGTACGCACGGTCGAGCAACGTCGTCTCCTCCGGATGGAGTCGAGCGGCGACCCGTCGGCGGTCCCGGAGGTCTCGCCCGGGGACATCGCGTACGTCATGTTCACGTCCGGATCGACGGGACGGCCGAAGGGCGTCCTCACGGAACACGGCAGCGTCGTCCGCTTCGTCGACGCGATCACCGAGGTGCTCCACATCGACCACCGGAGTCGTTTCCTGCAGTTCTACCCGATGACCTTCGACTCGTCGATCGTCGACCTCTGGGCGGTGCTGGTCGCCGGCGGTTGCGCCGTCATGGCGCCGGCGGCAACGCGGAGCGGCGGTCAGTCGCTGGTCGCCTTCCTCGCCGATCAACGGGTGAACGGCGCGATGCTGCCCCCCGCGCTCCTCACGGAGCTGGAGGAACGACCAGCCGTCCCGGCGCTGCAGACGCTGGCGTACATCGGTGAATCGATGCCCGACGCCGTCGCCGAGCGGTGGGGGCGCGGCCGACGCCTGGTCAACGCCTACGGACCGACAGAGGTGACCGTCGCTGCCACCGCGTCCGCCGAGCACTCGCCCACCGGGGCTCCTCCGATCGGCCGAGCGCTCGCGGGCTACGAGGTGCACGTGCTCGACGAGCACCTGCGACCGGTTCCGCCAGGAGCAGTCGGCGAACTGTACGTCGGTGGGCAGAACCTCGCCCGCGGGTACCTCGGACAGCCCGGGATGACAGCCGACCGCTTCCTCCCGGATCCGTTCTCCGGGCGACCGGGCGCTCGGATCTACAAGACCGGAGACCGCGCGGCGCGACGGACGGACGGCCAGCTCGAGTTCCGCGGCCGGACGGATCACCAGGTGAACGTCCGGGGTCACCGGATCGAACTCGGCGAGGTCGAGAACGTCCTCCTGGAGGTGGACGGTGTGCGTGCCTCGTTGGCGATGGTGACCGGTTCAGGGTCTGGGGCGTCCTTGGTGGCGTTCGCGGCATCGGACCGATCCGGCCAGGAGCTCCTCGCAGACCTCGCCGAACGACTGCCGCCGCACGTTCTGCCGTCCCGCCTGGTCTCCCTCGCCTCCCTCCCGGTGAACCGCCATGGCAAGGTCGATCGACCACGTCTCGTCGAGCTGTTGGGCGAGGCGGACCGAGAAGAGGTGGCCTTGCAGGGCAGCGCCGAGGTCGCTCTCGGTGCCGTGTGGAGCGAAGTCCTCGGCCGTCCGGTAGGTGCTCGGACTTCGTTCCTCAGTCTGGGAGGGACGTCCCTGCAGGCCGTCCGGGTGGCTGCCGCGATCCGCAGGGAACTCGGCGACGTCGTCAGCGTGTCCGACTTGCTGAACAACGCGACGATCCGGGACCTGGCGGAGCGCACCGCGTCGTCAGGTCGTGCACCCGCCGCGGGACTGCCTGAGCTGGCGCACCGCAGCAGCGCGCCGAGCCGCCCGGCGTCGCCGAACGAGGAGAGCATCTGGCTCCAGGCCGCGATCGATCCTCGCGCTTCGGTCGCGTACAACGAGACGATCGCCGCCCGTGTCGGGGCCCAAGCGGACCTCGTCAGGCTGCAGTCAGCGCTGGACGTCATCGTCTCCGAGCACGAAGCGTTCCGCTCGTCGTTCCACCTCCGGAACGACGAGCTCGTGGTCGACATCGCACCCGTTCGCCGCCTACGGATCGAGGAGCACGACGTCTCGTCCGACGCCGACCCCGAGCGCGCGGCGCTGGTCGTGCTGCAGGAACGGGCTGCAGCACCGTTCGACCTGGAGACCGCCCCGCTGCTGCGAGCGACCGTCATCCACACCGGTGACCGCGAGCACGTCGTCGCCTGGACCGCGCACCACCTGGTCATCGATGCCCTCGGCTTCGACGAGTTCGACCGGGTGCTGGCAGAGGCCTTCGATCGGACTCGCCGATCGACGTCGGCGGAGGAACGTCGCGCACAGCTGGAGCCGTCGATCTCCCCGTCGGACCTCGCCGTGTGGCGGAGACGGCTCGAGACCGATGCGTCCTCGGACCACCAGGCGCAGGAGATCGCGCGGATGCTCGAGGGTGTGTCCACGGTGCTCCCCCCGCTCCGGGCAGCCGCGACGTCCGACTACACCTACCGAGGTTCGGTCGTCAGCATGCGCGTGCCGGCAGCTGTCCGCGCTCGGCTCGACGAGCGCGCACGTGCCGTCGGCGTCACGCAGTTCGTCGTGATCGCCGCGGCAGCCGGCATGGCGGTCGCCACGGCGACGGGTACGACCGACATCGCACTCGCGGCGCCGCTGGCGGGGCGCCCGACGCTCGGTGCTGAGCGTTCGGTGGGCTACTTCGCGAACACCGCTCTGCTTCGCCTTCGTTTCTCGGAGCGTGACGAGATCATCGATGTCCTCCGGTCATTCGCGGGTGGTGTCTCGGCCGCCATCGAGCGCCAGTACGTTCCGCTCCGCGCCGTACTCGACCGGGTCGAGGGCAGCCGGGCGCTGGCGGGTCGTCCCGTCGCCCAACTCGTCGTCGCGGACCAGGGGCCGCGACGCCCGAATGCCGCACTCGGTTCCGCCCCGATCGAACCCCTTCCGTTCTCCAACGGAACCAGCCGCACCGACCTGTCCTTCGAAGTGCACCAAGAGGACGACGGGATCGTCATCGACCTCATCTGGTCCGAAGACACGGTCGGGGAGCGGCTGGCCGAGCAGATCCTCGCAGCGATGCACGACGTCCTGCACCGGGTGACATCGCTCCCGCTCTCCGTGACGGTCGCCGAGGCGACCGCTGGCGTCGACGTCCGGTGGACTGCTCCGCGCGAGTGGACGACGGTTTCGGCGTGACACGGATGAGCGGGCACCTGATCGAGCGTGCAACGGCCGCAGGACACGAGGAGCACCCTCGGCAGCTCCGCGGGGACGGCCCGGCTCACCAGCAGGCCGTTCCCACCGGTTCCGCGTCCTCGATCGCGAGGCCGACGTCGCAGAGAAGCTGCACCGCGACGGCGGACCGGAACGGCACGCGTTGAGCTGGGCGGTCCTCGGCAGCGATCGGGGCCCCAGCCCGCCCAGACCACGGACCGGTGGATCGCCAGCACTCGCTTCCACCGCGCAGCGCTGCACCGGAGCCCCGTCGGCGGTCGGAAACCAGTCGGCTGACGCGCACCCCGACCGCGAAGATGGCATCGGTGTCGGCACCGTGTGACGCCCCCGGTCGATTACAACGTTGACGTGATGTTTCCAGCGCTGTAAACATGACCAGGCGCGAGGGAGCGCACGAGGGAGCAGCAATGGTCGGCAGCAGGACAGGGTCCATCGGGACGACACTCGGACGGCGGGGGTTCCTCGCCGGGGCAGCGGGCGGGATCGCCCTCGGGACGTTGGCGTTGGCAGGGTGCGCGACCCCTGGCCAGGCCGCAGCGGGCGGCACCACGCTCCGCTTCTACGAGCAGAAGCAGGAGGTGATCGCCTACTTCGACGAGCTCCTCCGCCGCTTCGAACGCGAGCACGCCGGCGTCTCCGTGGTCCACGACAGCACGACCGCGATCGCACCGCAGTTCGTCCGCGGCCAGCCGGCCGACGTCGGGTGCTTCAACGACAACCTCGAGCTCGCCCGGTACGTCGAGCGCGGCGTGCTCCGCGACCTCAGCGACCTGCCGTCCGCGGACCGCATCCGGCCGAGCATCGCCGAGCTCGGCGACCAGTACGCGAAGTACCCCGGACGTGTCAGCGTGCTGCCGTACTCACTGGCCGCCGCCGGCGTCATCTACAACAAGAAGATCTTCGCCGACCACGGCCTGCCGGTCCCGACGACGTGGCACGAGTTCGTGGACGTGTGCACCGAGCTGCAGAAGGCCGGGATCACGCCGGTCTACGCCACCGACCGCGACACGTGGACGCTCTGGCAGGGGCTGTTCGACTACTCGGTGGGCAGCCTGGTCGACACCGGGGAGTTCTTCCGGAAGATGAAGGCGATCGGGCCCGACGTCGGTCCGGACTCCGAGGTGTCGTTCGAGCAGACGTTCGCGGTGCCGATGGAGCGCGCGAAGACCATCTCGTCGTTCTTCAACCCCGACCACGCCACCCGCTCCTACGCCGACGGCAACCTGGCGTTCGGACAGGGCAAGGCGGCGATGTACCTGCAGGGACCGTGGGCACTCGGACAGATCGCGCTCATCGACGACAAGCTCGAGGTCGGCACCTTCGCACTCCCCGTCTCGAACGACCCCGCCGACCGGAAGGCTCGGGTGAACGTCGACCTCGGCCTCTGGATCCCGGAGGCCAGCGCGCACGTCGACGACGCCCGGGACCTCGTCGAGTTCCTCATGCAGGACGAGGTCATCGACGCGTACAACAGCGACAACCTGGCGTACTCCACCCGGAAGGGTGCACCGGCGCAGACGGACGAGCGGCTCGCCGGCCTGCAGCAGTACGTCGACGACGCCGCGTTCTACCAGGGCGCCGGCACCTTCATCCCGACCTCGATCCCGCTCGGGAACTACCTGCAGTCCGCGATCCGGAGCGGTGACTTCACCTCGATGCTGCGGCGACTCGACGCGGACTGGCGGCGGCTCGCCGGCCGGTCGGCGACGGTCTGAGCCCGGCGACCAGGACCCCAGGAGCGATCATGACCATGCAGACCCCACTCGCCCGCGAGACCGACCAGCCAGCACCCGGCCCGGCAACGGCGGCCACCCGCGTGCACCGTCGCGTCGGCTCGCTGCACCGCACGGAGCCGATGTACTACTTCTTCGTGGTGCCGGCCCTCGTGCTCTTCACCGCGTTCGTCGTCGCGCCCGCGTGTGTCGGCATCTTCTACAGCTTCACCGACTACCTCGGCTTCGGCGCGTGGCACTTCCTCGGACTCGAGAACTACAAGGCGCTCGTGTCCGACCCGTCGATCCTCGCCTCGTACGGGTTCACGCTCGGCTTCGCGCTCGTCACCGTCGTCGTCACGCAGGTCATCGCGCTCGCGCTGGCGATCGGTCTGACGAAGAAGGTCAAGTTCGCCGCCGGGCTCCGCTCGGTGTTCGTCATCCCGATGGTGGTCTCCGGCATCGTCGTCGCGTACGTCTTCAACTACCTCTTCTCGAACACGCTTCCCGCGCTCGCGACCTCGGTCGGTTTCGGCCCGCTCGAGCAGAGCATCCTCGGCGACCCGAACCTCGCCTGGTTGTCGATCGTGATCGTGTCCGCCTGGCAGACCGTGCCCGGGGCGCTCCTGGTCTACACCGCGGGGCTCACGTCGATCCCGAACGACCTGTACGAGGCGAGTGCGCTCGACGGTGCCGGTGCGTGGAAACAGCTGCGCTCGATCACGCTCCCCCTCATCAGCGGGTTCATCGTGATCAACACGGTGCTCGGTGTGAAGGGCTACCTCGGCGCCTACGACGTGATCGTCGGCCTCACCGGCGGTGGCCCGGGCACCGCGACGAGCAGCGTCGCGATGACGATCTTCGGTGGGTTCACCGGTGGCGACTACGCCTACCAGATGGCCAACGCGACCGTCTTCTTCATCATCACCGTCCTCATCTCCGTGCTGCAGCTCGCGGCGACCCGTGGAAGGAACCTGCGACTCGCATGACCGCCGTCGACACCCGCACCCCAGTCCCCCGCACCACACCGACCGACCCCGGCAAGCCGCCCCGCCGCCGTGGACGCCTCGGCCGGATCAACTGGCCGCTGACGATCCTGCTCGCGGTCGCGTCCCTGACCGTCCTCGTGCCGCTCTACGTCACCGTGGCGATGGCGTTCAAGACGAGCGCGCAGTCGGTGGACGGCAACGCCCTGTCCCTGCCCGCGCCGTTCAACCCGGCGAGCTTCGTCGAGGCGTGGCAGCTGACGCGCTTCCCCGTCTCGTTCTCAGTCTCCGTCGGCGTCGCCGCGCTCACCGTCGTCGCGACCCTGCTGCTCAGCTCCTTCGCGTCCTACGCGATCGTGCGGAACTGGCACAAGCGGTTCTTCCGGTGGTCCTTCGTCTACCTGCTCGCGGCGATGTTCCTGCCGTTCCCGGTCATCGCACTCCCGCAGATCAAGCTCACCGCGCAGCTCGGCCTCGACAACCCGATCGGCGTCGGGATCCTGCACGCCATGTTCCAGCTGTCGTTCAGCGTGCTCCTCTACTCGGCGTACCTCCGGTCCATCCCGGTCGAGCTCGAGGAGAGCGCCCGCATCGACGGGGCGAGCACGTGGCAGATCTTCTGGCAGATCATCCTGCCGCTGCTCGCGCCGATGAACGCCACGGTCGGCATCTTCGCCTTCCTCGCCTCGTGGAACGACTTCATGCTGCCGTCGCTCATCACGGCCGACCCGACGATGCAGACGCTGCCGGTCGTGCAGAACATCTTCCAGAGCAAGTTCGGCACGAACTACAACGTGGCGTTCGCGTCCTACCTGATGGCGATGGCGCCGACGATCATCGTGTACCTGTTCGCCCAGCGCTGGGTGATCTCGGGTGTGACCCAGGGAGCGGTGAAGAACTGATGGCATCGACTGAGACCCAGGCCACCGCGGACGTGATCCGCCCCTTCCCCGGCGCAGCACCCCGCGCCGACCCGGCCGCCACGATCATGGGCGACCACTGGCGTGTGACCGTGCTCGCCGACGGGGTGTTCCGCGTCGAGTGGAGCGACGACGGCGCGTTCGAGGACCGCGCCTCGACGTTCGCGCTCCGGCGCGACCTGCCGGTCCCGGCCCACACCGTGGAACGGACCGCGGCGGGCGGCGTCGTCGTCACCACAGCCCGCGCCCGCCTGCGCTACGACGGCCGCCCCTTCTCGCCCGGCGGCTTCACCGTCGAGACCCTCGGCCCGGACGCGAACCGGTGGCGGTGGGGCCAGGAGCCGCGCGACCTCGGCGGCACCGGACGCACCCTCGACGACGTCGACGGTCGGATGCCCCTCGAGTCCGGCGTCCTCGCCCGCGACGGCATCACCGTCCTCGACGACTCCGAGTCGTTCCTGTTCGAGGACGACGGCTGGATCGGCACGCGGGTCCCCGGCCGCTGTGACGTCACCGTGTTCGCCTACGGTCGCGACTACGAGGCAGCGCTGCACGCCTTCCACGCGGTCTCCGGGGCGCCGTCCCTCCTGCCACGCTGGGCGCTCGGGAACTGGTGGAGCCGGTACCACCCGTACACGGACACCGAGTACCTGGCCCTGGTCGACCGGTTCGCCGACGAACGACTGCCGTTCTCAGTCGCCGTCATCGACATGGACTGGCATCGCGTCGACTCCGTCCCGGAGCGGTTCGGCAACGGCTGGACCGGCTACTCGTGGGAGCCGTCGCTGTTCCCCGACCCGGCCGCCTTCCTGGGTGCCCTCCACGAGCGGGGCATGCGGACGACCCTCAACCTGCACCCGGCCGACGGGGTGCGCGCGTTCGAGGACGCCTACCCCGCGGCGGCCGCAGCGATGGGGATCGATGCCGCATCCGAGGAGCCCGTCGCCTTCGACCCGACCGACCGCCGGTTCCTCGAGACCTACTTCGCGGACCTGCACCACCCGCTCGAGGAGCAGGGCGTCGACTTCTGGTGGATCGACTGGCAGCAGGGTCGCACCACGAGCATGCCCGGCGTCGACCCGCTGTGGCTGCTCAACCACTTCCACCACCTCGACTCCGCCCGCGACGGCGGTGCCGGCATGACGTTCTCGCGCTACGCGGGCCCCGGCAGCCACCGCTACGCTGTCGGGTTCTCCGGCGACGCCGTGGTCTCGTGGGCGTCCCTGGCGTTCCAGCCCGAGTTCACCGCCACCGCCGCGAACATCGGGTACGGCTGGTGGAGCCACGACATCGGTGGGCACACCCGCGGTGTCCGCGACGACGAGCTGGCGACCCGGTGGGTGCAGTTCGGGGTGTTCTCGCCGATCATGCGGCTGCACTCCGCCAACAACCCGTTCATCCGGAAGGAGCCGTGGGCTTTCCCCGCCGAGGCCCGCGACGCGATGGGCGAGGCGCTGCGGTTCCGCCACCGCCTGATCCCCTACCTCCACACCATGAACCACCGCGCCGCCGCCGGCACCGCGCTGGTGCGGCCGGTCTACCACCTGGAGCCGCACCGCGACGAGGCGTACGGGGTGCCGAACGAGTACGCGTTCGGCAGCGAACTGCTCGTCGCGCCGATCGTGGAGCCGCGTGATCGGGAGTCCCTGCTCGGTCGCGCCCGCGCCTGGCTGCCGCCCGGCACCTGGACGGACGTCTTCACCGGCACGACCTACGTCGGCGACCGCCGGGTCGAGCTGCACCGCGGCATCGAGGGCATCCCGGTGCTCCTCCGCGCCGGCGGGATCCTGCCGCTCGCCGCCGAGGACGAGGTCGACGCCACCGTCAACCCGGCTGCACTCGAGGTGCTCGTCGCCCCCGCTGCGTCCGGGTCGTTCACCCTCGTCGAGGACCGCGAGGACACACCCGACTCGGTCTGCACCACCCGGCTGACGTGGGACGCGGACGCGTCCGTCTTCCGGATCGAGGCCGCAGCGGGCGACCGGACGACTGTGCCCGCCCTCCGGCGCTGGCGGATCACGTTCATCGCCGCACCGGCCGCGGGGCAGCCGGTGGACGAGCAGGGGCCGGACCGCTTCTCCGTCGACCTCGACGTCGTCACCGCGAACGGCGCGGTCCTCACCCTCACCGGGGCGCCGCGCGTGGGCGTCGACGCCCGCGACGGTGCCCGCCGTCTGCTGGAACGCGCTCAGGCCGGCAACCCCGAGAAGCTCGAGGCCTGGCGCGTGGTCGCGCGCGACGCGCCGCGCGCGGACCGCATCGCCGAGCTCGCGAGCGTCGACCTCCCGGTCTCCGTCCGCGACGCTCTGGTCGAGCTGCTCGGCAGCGTGCACCCGGGTACGGACTGACGGTGTGACGGGCTGGAGGCGCGGGGCGGCCCCGCCACGCGCCTCCAGTCAGTCGACGGATCCGTCCGCGTACGGCGCGCTCTCGCCCACCACGAGACGGTGCCCGACGGTGACGAGGCGGCCGGCCGCGTCGTCACCGTCGATGCGTGCCAGCAGCAGGTCGAGTGCGGACTCGGCCAGGGCGACGGTGTCCGGCGCGACCGAGGTGAGGCTCGGCGCGAGGCTCGCCGCGAGGCCGAACCCGTCCCACCCGACGACCGCGACGTCGCCCGGTGCCTCCAGCCCGCGCAGGCGCATCGCGCGGAGCGCGCCGATGGCCGCGAGATCGTCGCGGCAGAGCAGTCCGTCGACGTCGAGCCCCGCGTCGAGCGCGGCACCGAAGGCGGCTTCGGCGCCCGCCGCGTCACCGACCGAACGCGCGACGAGGAGCCCGTCGTCCGACGCGAGGCCCGCCCGTTCCAGCCCGGCGCGGTAGCCGTCCAGGCGGAAGGCCGACGTCCGCGACGCCGGCCCTGTCTCGTGTCCGAGGAACCCGATGCGCCGCCGACCGAGGGCGGCCAGGTGGCCGACCGCCTCGGCCGCTGCGCCGACGTTGTCGATCACCACCTGGTCGGAGCACGCCGGCCGCAGGTCCTCGCCGAGGAACACGACCATCGTGTCCCCGCGGATGCCGTCGATGTACTCCGGTGTGAGCACCTGCGGGTGGATCACGACGCCGTCCACCACGCCGGCTTCACGCCCGCGGACCGCCGATCGTTCACCGTCCGCCGTGCCGCCGGTCTCCTCGAGGAGCAACTGGTACCCGCGATCCGCGCAGACCCGTGAGAACACGTGGGCGAGCTCGGCGAAGTACGGACGCCGCAGGTCCGGGAACGCGAACGCCAGCATGTTCGACCGGCCCGTCGCGAGGCTGCGGCCGGAGACGTTCGGGCGGTACCCGAGCTCGTCCACCGCTGCCTGTACGCGGTCGCGCATCGACACGCTGACGTGCCGGTAGCCGCGGACCACGTTGGACACGGTCTTCATCGACACACCGGCGTGATCAGCGACGTCCTGCAGCGTGACCTTGCCCACGAGGGCAACCGTACCGGGCTCCGTGTGGCGGCTCCACCACCGTGACTACTGCACGCCCGCCCCTCGCCGGACACGGATGGCGGCGGCCTCGAACGGCGCCAGCGACGTCGTCGCGACGGTGCCGTGCAGCGCGACCGGGGCGCCCGTGTCGTCGCCGAGGTAGGTCGTCCGGGCCGCTGCACGGACTGGGACGCCGAAGGTGAGCTCGACGTCGACGGGGACGTCCGCGAACGACTGGAGCCGGACGATCGAGGTCGCGTCGTCCCCCGCGACGACCGAGACGAGCCGGACGCGGGGATCGCTGATCGTGAGGAGCTCCGCTGTGGGTGTACCCGCGCCGCCGGTGCCGGATGCGGGCACGGCGGCGAGGGGCCGCACCAGGTCCGCGGTCGTCTGCACCGCGACCGCCTCGACGGGCTCGGCCGCGTGGGACCGGACGCCGATCGCGTACTCGAAGGTCGCGGTGAAGCCCTGCTCGATCGGGAAGTTCGTGTCCCACACGTTGTTGTGCAGCCACGAGTACACGGTCGCCGCCCGTGCCGGACTCGTGCTCGCCGGGAACGGCGCGTACGGCAGGGAGATGGTGCCGGGGTGCACGAGCGGCGCGTCCTTCGTCACCCACACCACCGCGTCGTCGCCGTTCTGCACGCTGACCCAGTTCCGCACGGCACGCATGTGCTGCGGGGCACCCGGGACGTGCGCCAGACCGTCGCCGGTGACACCGCCTGACACCTCGTACCGGACGACCGGCTCGGTCGCCGCGAACGGGAAGGCGAAGAAGGCGCTCTCCTTCGTCCGGGTGACCGGCTTCTCGAGACGGTTCTCGATGCGCAACCGGGGCTCGTCGTGGCGAAGCCGGAGCGTGACCGTCACGCTGTCCACTCCGGCGGCCGCGAACCGGTAGACCAGCCGTTCCTCGACGGCGTCCGACACCCGCTCCACCAGTACCGCGGGGCCGCCGGTGGTGCGACTGGCGAGGAGCTCGAGGCGGTCCGAGCTCCACAGCTTGTTCGACAGGTGGTTCACCCCTGCGCCGGACGAGCCGTACTCGTCGTAGACGTAGCCGTTGAAGCCGGCCGGGGCACCCTGCTCGACGATCTCCCGACCAGTCGCCAGCTCGACGACGGACCGGACCGTCGAGGTCCGCGGGTCGACGGCGACGCGGAGGAACGCGTTCTCGAGGGTGAACAGGTCTGCGGCCGGCGTCGTCAGTGCCTCGTGGGTCCGCGACCCCTCGGGCGCGCTCTCGGACGGCAGCACGTCGATCCGGACGAACCCGAACGCCGGGACGTCGCTGACCTGCACGGCGACCCACCGTCCGGACTCGCGGTGCAGCGAGTTCGACTGCGGTTCGAGCACGAGGCCGAGCAAGTCGCCGGTCCGTGCGTCGCGCACGGCGACGTCCGCGTCGAGCGGCACCGTCGACTCCTTCAGCAGGAAGCGGACGACGCCGGTCCGAACGGCCCCGCAGGCGTTCGCGACGACGATCGACACGAGGGCGTCGTCGGGTGCGGTCACGGTGTCGGCCAGGTAGACCAGCGCGTGCTCCTCGAGGTCACGGCCGCGCTGGTGGCCGGTCAGTGCCTGGCCGACCTTCCACTGCCACTGGCGCTCGCCCGAGTCGTAGCCCTCGTCACCGTGGGTCCACGAGTTGCTCGCGCCCCACGTGTGCTCGTTGAACATCGAGATCGCGTCGTACGCGCTGTCCGAGTCCGCACGCTCGGACGGGACCGCCTGCCCACCGAGCCAAGCGGCTGCCTGCGAGAAGGAACGGGCATCGCTCACCGTGGCCTGCGCTTCGCGGGTGAGTGCCAACGGGACGGCCGCGGAGCCGACGCCCTCGACCCACCAGTCGCCCCAGTCGCCCTCGACCGTGATCAGCTCGTCGCCGTGCCGGACCTCTGCCTCGGCGAAGAAGTCCTCGTTCGTCGACACGCGCATCGTCGGGGACGTCCACGTCTCGTTCCAGCGGCGGACGACCTCGGAGAGGTGCAGTCGGGCGGGGCCGTTGTCGCCCATGAATCCCTGCGTGCGGAGGTGCAGGACCTCCCACGGGTAGCCCGGACGCCCTTCGGCTTCCTCGCCGTGCGCGCCGAACACCCCGGGCGGGAATGGGTACCCACGGGTCGCGAGCGCGGTCAGGTACGCGGGCAGGTACGTCTCGGCGACCTCGTACGACTCGGTGAGGCCGACCATCGGCCCCTCCATGTACGCCAGGCCGTGCGGGCTGTCGGTCATCCACACGATGACCGAGTTGCCGGCGGGCGTCCGCCAGTGGAACAGCCGCGGCAGGTCGAGCGCACCGTTCTGGTGCGGCATCGAGCGCCCGGCCCAGTTGTGGGCAACGGCGAGGTACCGGACTCCCATCTCCTGCAGCGCGTCGGGCAGGCCGGCGACCTGGCCGGGGACGTCGGTCTGCATCGCCGTCGTGAAGTCGATGCCGTACTGCTCGCGGATGCGACGGGCCTCGCGGAGGAGCTCGTGCAGCTCCTCGGTCGAGCAGGTGTCGGTGTGCAGGTTGTACGGCATCGCGCTGAGACCGATCGAGCCCTGCTGCACGAGCCGGACGAACTCGGCGACCTTCGCCGCGGGGCGGTGCCGCTCCCAGTCCGCGAAGGCCCAGAGCGCCTCGACGTTCCACCGGAACCGGGCGGCGTCCGGCCACTCGCTGGTGGCTGCGGCCAGCTCGACGGCGGAGTCGAGGTAGGACCGTTGCGCGGAGATCACCGTGGTCTGCGGGTCGGTGTACCCGAAGTCGAAGTGCGAGTGGTGCACGACGTGCACGGACCAGTCGCGCTGCGGCTGCAGCACGAACGAGATCGTCTCGACGCCGAGGTCCGGCAGCGCCAGGGTGACCTCGGTCGGCTCGTCGACCGCACGGACGAGCAGCCGGACCGACTCGGCGTCCGGCGCCGGGGCGGTACCGACGACGAGGTCGCCTGACGGTCCGGTGAGGGTGACGCCGTCGGCGGCGGGGAGTTGCCCGTCGACCAGCAGGCGCACGGCCTGCACGGGGACGCCGTCGCGGTCGGTCTTCAGCGGCTCGGGCAGGACCCGGACGTGCACGCCCCCGACGACGGCGGTCGCGACGGTGGCGCGCTCGAGGAGTCCGGCGCGGGCCTCCAGGTGCGACCAGGGCTGGGCGGAGACGAGGGCGGGTTCGGTCATCGGAGCAGGGCTTCCTTCGGTGGTCGGAGCAGGGAGCGGGTCGAGGGATGGGTCAGGCCGTCGGGTTCAGGCCGTCGGGTTCAGGCCGTCGGGTTCCGGCCGCGGGCGAAGAACCGTTGGAACGCGAAGAACACGATGATCGTCGGCAGGGACGCGACGAGCGCCCCGGCGAGCGCCACCGGCGGCCCGTACGTCGAGTAGTTGCCGGTCAGGTCGGCGAGGGTCGCCATCACCGGACGGATGTTCGGGCTGGACGACAGCGTCAGGCCGAAGAGCAGGTCGTTCCAGATCCACGTGAACTGGAACACGAACGCGGCGAGGAGTGCGCTGGTGGACAGCGGGAGGTGGACCTGGAAGAACATCCGGACCTACCCGGCCCTGCCGAGCGAGGCGGCTTCGCGCACCTCGTTCGGCAGGCCCGTCATGTGCCCGCGCACCACGAAGAACGCGAACGGGATCGTCAGCGCGACGTACACGAGCAGCATGCCGTACTGCGTGTCGAACAGCGACGCGGCGGCGTACCCGGTGAACAGCGGCGACACCCGTCCAGTCTCCTGCCCGGCCTCGACGTCCTCCTCGCTGCGGCACCGCAACCGCTGCTCGACGCTGCAGCGATGACCGAATTCATGACCACAACCCGGACCTTCCTCACCGTCGACGACGAACCGTTGACGCCTTTGACGTGGATGCAGCAG
>Ga0153924_1000191_pt1 | contig 41556 bp, 38 predicted proteins | sample TSNJ008MetaG_FD_104709 | JGI IMG/M metagenome (GOLD analysis project Ga0153924, IMG submission 104709) | Attine ant fungus gardens microbial communities from New Jersey, USA - TSNJ008 MetaG | ecosystem: Host-associated > Fungi > Mycelium > Unclassified | place: USA: New Jersey, Wharton State...
CTGCCGGAAACAACGCCGAACGCCACGGCCACGCCCGCACCGGCGCCGGGGCAGCCGAAGGTCGACATCATCGTACCTCCATGCGTACAACCTTCGCCGATTGTAGAACCTTCGCCGATCGTAGAGCCTTCGCCGATTCTACAACCTTCACCGGCTCCAAGCCCCACGTGATTCTTCACCGGACAAACAAAACAAGAACCCCCGGTAACCCGGGGGTTCTTTTCGCATACTACCCGCACGATGCGGGTGAAGGTTCAGAGCACAGGATGTGCGCCCGGCCGAAGGCCGGCTGAACCGTAGCCGCACGATGCGGCTGAAGGTTCGGAGGACAGGAGGTCCGATCGGTCGTTAGACCGATCGAACCATCCTAGAACTTGAGGCCGAGTCCGACGTATGGTCCGAAGTTGGATGCATTCCCGGGAGCATTGGTCTTGTTCCGAAGCGACTCGCCCAGAACACCGCCTTCGATGAAGAGCGGGCTGCCCTGGAACGCGTACGCGATTCCGAATTGCGACTTGAGGATGTTGTATGCCAACACGTATTGAGTGCCGGTCGGATCGGTGAACGTGCCCTTCACGTTGCCGTAGTACCACACGCTGCCGTATACCGAGAACGGATGGTCGAGATCCGGGAGCTTCTCGAGGCCGAAGCCGACGTTCGAGATGTGCGGATAGCCGGCGTTGTTCGCGCGCCAGATGTATCCAACGCCGATGTAGATGCGCGGATTCGCAATCCGCAGACCTAGCCGAGCGTCGAAGTCGTAGCTACGAACGGTGAAAGCCGGAACCACGGTCGAGCCTAGGTCGCCGATCGTCGTGACGTAGCATTCCGGCGTCGGAGCGGCTACACCACCCGGACAATTGTGTGGGTAGTTGAGCTGAATGTAGTCGCCTTCCAACATCCAAGGCAGGTTGAAGAGATCGAACTCTGCGGCGCCGTGGATCTGGAACGGGAACCCGTTACCGCTGTTGCCGCCACCGGTATTTCCCGGGCTGAACTCGTCGTACACCTTCGGATCGATGATGTAGTCGCCGGCGACATAGATGTCGTGATACGGCGTTGCAGCCGGTGAGGGAGTTGGTGTCGGCGGCGCAGTTGCAGGCGGTGCCGAAGGCGGCGGCGGTGCGGGCGTCGGCGGCGGCGTCGGCGGGATATACCGCACGACGACGAGCTGCTTGTCGGGCACCCATAATACGTATGCGCCCATGCCTTCCGAAATCACACGGATCGGAACGAGCACATGACCTTTGTAGAGCATCGGCGGCACGTCCAGCGGACGCGATTCGCCGTTGATGACAACTTCGGGTTTGCCGACCGTGACTTTCACATCGGCACCGGGTTTGCTTACATCTACCGTTTTGCTCGACGGATCGTAGGAAACCGTCGCGCCCATCTGCTCGAACATCGATCGAAGCGGTATGAGCACGGTGCCGCCGCGCACGAGCGCAGCCAACACACGTCCCTGCTTGAGCGTGTCGGGCTTAGTGTAGACGTGGTGATCGTTGTATAGAATCGGGATTTGCCCCGACGGCGGGGAACCGAAGTTCGCCGGCGGAGCCATGGTGGCCGAGCCCTGATCCTGCGCGATCGCGTTGGGTCCGATGTTGCCATGCGATGCGGAGGGCTGGGCTGCGACCGCATTGAGTCCAAGGCCCGCTGCCATCAGCGCGGCGAGGACTCCGGTGCTCAGTCGCTTCAATGTTTCCTCCTAAAGAAATCAAGCTATGAAACCATGATGTGCAACAGGGTCGCATCAGTGCATTTTTGCCATGCTGCCGCCAAATCGGGGCAAAAGCATAGCTCCCCGAGACAATCCTTCTTAACCTGTTCGGGAGGACGCATGCCCCCCCTGCACTGCTGACCCGGCAGTAAACGGGTTCGTCTATTCCTAGCCCGAGGCGAGCTTTTCTTCAAGCTTTGCGAGGAATTTCGACCGTTCGATGAGGTATCGCTCATGGGTACCCTCGGCAACAGCTTCTCGTTCGTCGAAAACTGCAACCGCGAAACTGACGCGAGGTCCGTCGACCATGACGATTTCGACTTCGGTCCGCACGATGAAACCAACCGGCACCGGCTTGTGGTGTTCCAAGTCGACGTGCGTGCCCAGGGAAACGATATCGGGGCCGAGGATCGGCTCGATGCAGGCCAGAGCGGCGGTCTCGACCAGCTGCAGCAACATCGAGGTCGAGAGAACATCGACGCCTTTGTTCCCCGCCTTTTCGGCGGTCATCCACTCCTCGACCCGAGACTGAAGGCTGTACGCGCGGCCGATGTCCAGTTTCGCGCTCACCTCCGGAGAATACGAGGAAACCGAGCGTGCTCCTCGGGAGTTTCGAGAGGAAGCAGCGTATTATCAGGGTTGCCTTGCAGTGTATGAATCAAATTGGGCCGCTCGCTCGTATCTGACTCTAGTCTAGAGTGGTCGAACGAACCGGCTGATCAACAAAGGGAGTAACATGTTCAACCAGCGAGCCGCCGTCATTGCGCTCGGCGCGACCTTGGCCCTGTCTGCGTGTGGCCACGCGCCGCCGCAGCAGATGCCGCCTCTGAGCGTCGACGTCGCAGCCGCCCAGCGGCGCAACATCGCCACATATATCACGCTTGACGGGCAAGTCGCGCCCCTAGAGCAGTCGACGCTGGCGTTCCAGCAGAACGGGACGATCACGTCCATCTTGGTCAACGTGGGCGATCGGGTTCGCGCAGGCCAGGTGCTTTCGCGCATCGACGATTCCGTTTTGCGCGCCCAGCTCGCGCAAGCGAGGGCACAGGCTGCTCAGCAAGGCGCAACCGCGCAAGGTTCGCAAGTGGGTTTGCCCGTCCAAGTCGAGACCAACCAGGCGACGCTCGAGACGTCGCGTGCCGCGTTGCGCAACGCCAAACTAGTCTACGATCAGGACACCGAGCTCTATAAGAACGGCTACGTGTCGGAAGCGCAGCTGGAGGCTGCGCGCGCGTCGTACGTCCAGGCCATGCAAACGTACAATACGGCGCAAATAGGACTTCGTAACAACGTTGTAAGCGAGCAGAACGTCAAGGCGGCGATTGCAAGCGCGCAAGCGGCTGCCGCCAACGCAAAGACGCTGAACACGCAAGTCTCGCAGACGACGCTGTATGCGCCATATGACGGCGTGATCACGCAGCGGCTACTCGATCCGGGCGCGTACGCGGGGCCGCAATCGCCGGTGCTCGCAATCTCGCGCGTGGACACCCTTTGGATCAACATCAACGTTCCGGACGACGATCTGCCTTACATTCATCCCGGCTCGAACGTGACGTTTACGTCGAGCTCTCTCCCCGGCCGTACGTTCACCGGCCGCATCAGCACGGTAAACGCCGTGCCGACCGCCGGAACGCTCTCGTATCTTGCGCGCATTCGGATGACCAATCCGGGTGAAGTGCTGCGCGGCGGCATGCTGGTGACCGCCACGGCGCCTCGCGAAGCTCGCCAGAACACGATCGTGGTTCCGCGTTCCGCTATCGCGCAAACCGATAAAGGCAACGTCGTATACGTCGTAGGGCCCGATAGCAAAGCGCAAGAAGTTCCGGTGCGCGTCGGCGTACAGACCGATACGCTCTCAGAGGTGCTCTCGCCAAAAGTGCAAGCCGGCACCAAGGTGATCACCACTCGCCCCGACACGCTCAGAGACGGTAGCACCATCGCAATCAACACGCCTGGCGGAAATGCTCCCGCCAATGGGGGAAGCACCTCGCAATGACCTTGCCTCGCCGTTTCATGGCGCGATCGCTCGTCGCGGCAATCGCGCTGGGCCTGTGCGCGCCGCTTGCAGTCGGCGCGCAACCGCAGCCCGAGCAGCCCATTGCCGTGCCGACACCGGCTCCCATGCCGACGACCTCAGGCACACCGATTCCCTATCCGGCGTACGGATCTCCGGCACCGGATATCGCTGCACAGCGAACACGGCCGGGTATTCCGGTTACGGTAACTCTGCAACAGGCAATCGATATCGCGGTTGCGCAAGCGCCGACGTTCGCATCCGAACGTGCCGCATATCTGGCGATCGCCGCGAAGTACGGTGCCGAAAAAGGCGCGCTGCTGCCGAATGTTTCGGGCAGTGCAGCCGTGACGCGATCCTATGGTTCGAGTACGACCAGTGGCTTGTCGAACTCGCTCGGTGCAACGCCGCTTCCGTCCAGCTCTCCGGGTACCCAGGTAGAGACGGAGATCAGCGGCAGTTTGACGCTTACCGAACTGATCTATGACGGCGGACAGGTGATCGCTGGCATCCGCAGCGCCAAAGAGGCGGACATCGCCGGACGCGACACGTTGCTTCGCCAGCTGCAAACGCTGGCGTTCAACGTCGCGACCAACTACTACACGCTGCTGGAAGACAATGCGACCGTTGCTTCCGACAATGCGCTCGTACGCGAGTTCGAAATCAACGAGAAGTACGTCGCCGCCGAGATTCGCACCGGCGCGGCAGCCCGTTCGGACCTGGCGGCGGCACAGTTCGAAACTGCGCAGGCCCGCGGCGCGCTCGTAACTGCCCAAGGTACTGCGATTGCCGCGCAGGCAACTTTCGCGACGTCACTGGGACTCGATGCCGATACGTCGATCTCGCCGAAATTGCTGGAGGCCTCGCCGCCGCAGGCGCGCGTGCTCACCTACGCGCAGGCGCTCAAAGAGGCGTATAATCTGCGTCCTGATTTTCTCGCCGCGGAGCACACCGTTGAATCCGACAAAGAGGGCTTGCGCTTCGCCAAGCTCGCACGCTTCCCGTCACTCACGGCTAATGGAAGCGTCGGGACGGCACGCATTGAAATCCCATCGCCTTCGTACCAGACGCCTTTCGAAGAGCATAATTCGATCGGCGCAACGCTCACGATACCGATCTACGATCAAGGTCTGACCAACTACAACGTGGCCGTTGCGGCGGCGACGTTGGATGAAGCCAACGCCTCGATGACGACGCAGAAACTCACCGTACAATCCGACGTTCGCGGCGGACTTGCGAGTTTGATCTCGGCGCGTGCAAATCTCGTGCAGGCACGAGCCGAGGTGACCAGCGCCCAAGTCAGCCTGCAAGCAACGCAAGCGCAGTACAAAGTCGGTGCTTCGACGATCACCGCGATCGTGACGGCTGAAGCAAATCTGGCGACAGCGGAAACCGCATACGTCCAGGCGCTTTATGGGGAGCGGCTCGCCGAAGAGCAGTACACGTATGCGCTCGGAGCGAGCGACCTTAGTCTGTAAGTAGGCTGGAGAGCAGGGGGCGGCGGGTGCGGGCTGTCTAAAGAAGGCCGTACGATGCCGTCCCATTCGACCATACCCGCGGCAATCTCGGACCCGGTCAACGCCGCGATTCTCGCGGTTTCCGAAGACCGTTTACAAGGCTTTCAAGAGGATCCGTTCGGCGAGATCGCGGGCCGGAGCGGCGTTGCGGTCGACGTCGTGCTGGAGCGTGTCGTTGCGATGCTTCGAGCGGGTACGATCCGCCGTGTCCGGCAGACGCTCATGTCGACGAATCTCGCGCGCGGCGCGCTGTGCGCGTGGCAGCTTCCCGAGGACCGGCTGAACGAGGCGTTCGAGTTCATGGTAAACGACGACCCGTTCTCGGGCCACGTCGTCATTCGTTCAACCGATGCGATCACACCCGGAAGCACGTATCGGCTTTGGACGACGCTGAAGGTGCCGCAGGGTTACTCACTGCGCAAACACGCGGACTTCTTGGCGCGCAAGACCGGGGCGCAATACTTCCGGCTCATGCCTGCGAAGATGGTATTCGCGCTCGGCGTTGGGCACGTGCGTAGGCGCGGCCTCGAGCCGGGAGCGCGTGCCGAGATTTTGGCCGAACCAACGAACACCGCGATCGTCGAGCTCTCAGATCTCGAGTGGCGGGTGTTAACGGCACTCAAACGCGAGTTTGCGGCCGAAGAAATCGTCCGCGACGTTTGGGCCGCGCGCGCGGACGAGGCCGGAGTCGCACTCGAGGAATTCGCGCGCGTGGGTCGCGAGCTGAACGCAAAGCGCGTCATCGGGCGCTTCTCAACGTTCCTCGAGCACGTAAAACCGACGGCGAACAACGAACGAGTGACGCGCTATAACGCGCTGTTTCATTGGGCCGTTCCGCCGGGACGTGAGATCGACGCAGGTCGAGAAGTGGGCAGGCACTACGTGATCACGCATGCCTATTGGCGCGAAGGCGGCCCGGAGTTCAAGAACGTCAACGTCATGGCCGTTGCGCACGGGATGGAAAAAGAGCGAGTGCTGGCACACAAGGCGGCGATCGACGAACACCTGTGCGAAGCCGGCATCGAATTCTCGTATACCAACGTGTTCTGGGGCGGCCGCAGTGAAATCAAGCCGTCCGAGATCGCACCGCAAGCCTACTCGGATTTTTGTACATTGCACGGCATCGACCCGGAGTCGATGCGCGGCAACGACCCCGTCTAAAGCGGAGGGATTGAACGTGCGATTATCGTCTCGCGCTGCATTAGCACTCGCGCTGATCGCATCGTGTGCATCCGCCTGCTCGAAGGTAGGACCGACGAGCGCCGGAACACGTCACGCGTGGACCAAGCCCGGCGTGCTGCGCATCGGCGAGGCATACGAGCCGAAATCGCTCAACCCCGTGCTGGACGGCAGTGCGGATGCCGGCGATCTCTCGATGTTCATCTATTCGTATGCGATACGGTATGACGGACGCGGGAATCCGGTTCCGGACGCTCTTTCGGAGATTCCGACGGTCGCGAACGGCGATGTAAGCAAGGACGGCAAGACGCTCGTTTACAAACTGCGGCACAACATTACATGGCAAGACGGAAAGCCGCTCACCTGCCAGGATCTAAAGTTCACGTGGCGTTACGTGATGGATCCCAAAACGAACATTGCGGTCACCGATGGCTATCGCGACATCGGATCGATCGACTGCCCAACGCCGTACGTGACGGTCGTTCACATGAGGCGGCTCTACGCGCCGTTCCTGGAACAGCTTTGGGGCGTCAACAGCAACGCTCCGATCCTGCCGCAGCACATTTTGGCGCCGTATCTTGCGGAGGGCACGCAGAACACGGCGCCCTTCAATTCGATGCCGATCGGCAGCGGGCCGTTTCGGGTGATTCAGTGGGAGCGCGGTACCGTCGTCCGCATGGCCGCGTATCCGGGCTATTTTCTCGGCAAGCCGAAGCTGAACGAAATCGATTTCTACTCCGAGCCTGACGAAAATACGCTCGAGACGCAGGTTCAAACACATGCGATCGACATGCTTGCGCGCGGAACGGCGATCAATTGGCCGCGCTATCAAGCATTGGCCGCGCGTCCGGGTTCCGGCCTGAAGGCAATCACGGTGGATTCGTTTGCATTCGATCACATCGACTTCAATCTGCGCAATCCGATCCTTGCCGATCGTCAGGTCCGGCGCGCGCTGGCATATGCGACCGATCGCCCGATGATCATCGCGAAGATCATGCATGGCGCAGACACACCTTCGGACTCGCCCGAACATCCGACGCTCACGTGGGGCTACACGACGGACACGGTGCACTATCCCTACGATCCGTCAAAGGCGCGTGCCATGCTCGAGGCTGACGGATGGCAGGTTGGTCCGGACGGAGTGCGCGTCAAGGACGGCCAGCGATTGGAGTTCACGCTGAGCACGCAGACGGAGTCCAACCTCGGCAAGGCGATCCAAGCATTACTGCAGCGCGAATGGCACGACGTCGGCGTGCAAGGCGACGTCAAGAACTACCCAACGGTACAGATGTTTGCGAACGGACCCGAGGCGACGCTCGAGGGCGGCCACTACGACGTGGCGACGTTCGGATGGAGCGGCGCATCCGATCCGGATCTCGATCCGCTGTACTCATCGAATAATTTGGCGCCGCGCGGTCAGAACTCGATCTTCTGGATCAATCCGGTCGCGACGAAAGCCCTCGACGACGCACTAACCACGATCGATCAGTCCAAGCGAAAAGCCGACTACGTCGCGTTCCAGCAACAGCTTGCACTCGACGTCCCGACGATCATCATCGGATTTCGCAAGATGCCGTACCTGTACAACGATGACTTGCAGGCCTTCGATCCCTCACCGGTGATCTCGCCATTCTGGAATCCTTGGGAGTATTCGATATGACGCGTCCGCTTCGCGTGGTGTGTGTTCTGCTCGTAGCGCTTGCGGCGTGCACGCGAACTGCACAAACGGGAGTCGGGGGACGCGTAAACTCCTGGACTGTGCCGCATGTCTTCCGCTATACCTCTGCCGAAGACGTCAACACGCTCAACCCGATGTTCGGGCAACAGGCGACGCTTGGGCTCATGTCGTCGTTGACGGCCGCGTGGCTGGTCAAATGGGACGAGCACAACTTGCCGTATCCGGAACTCGCCACACAGGTCCCGACGCCGGAAAACGGGGGTGTGAGCAAGGATGGATTGACGATTACGTATCACTTGCGCAAGGGGCTGCGCTGGTCGGACGGCGCGCCGCTGAACGCCGATGATGCCGTGTGGACGTATCACATGATCATGAATCCGTCCACGAACGTGACGAGCCGAGCCGGCTGGGATCGCATCGTAAAGGTTGACGAACCCGACAAATATACGCTCGTCTTTCACTTGAGCAAACCGTACTCGCCGTTTGTCGTTACGTTCTTTTCGAGCGCCGGCGCTAACCCGTCAATCCTTCCCAAGCACTTATTGGCCAAATACGCGAACATCAACAACGTGCCGTTCAACGCGCTCCCGGTCGGCGCCGGGCCGTTCAAATATAAGGAATGGCTGCGTTCTCAGCGCGTCGTCATGGTGCCGAACCCGTATTATTTCCGCGGCCAGCCAAAGCTGAAGGAAGTCGATTTTGAGATCATTCCGGATCGCGACACGATTTTCACGCGTCTCAAAGCGCACGAACTCGATCTTTGGGATCATGTCGGTGGCGTCTACTTCACGCGCCTGCGTGAATTGACGGGCTACACCGGCATCAATCCGGCGACGTACATTTGGGGTCATCTCGACTTCAACCTTACGCGCCCGGCTGACTCCGATCCGGTCGTGCGGCACGCTATCGAACTCGCGCTCGACCGCAAGCAGATCATCGACAAGATCGAACACGGCGATGCGGTCCTTCAAGAGGGGGTCGCACCGGCGAGCGCGCCGTATTACGATCCGAACATACCCCTCGTGCCGTTCGACATCGCACGCGCGAACGCGCTGCTTGACGCGGATGGCTGGAAGCCCGGCCCCGACGGCATCCGCGAGAAGAACGGTGTGAAGCTGCGTCTTGTCTTTGCCTACCAGACCGGCAGCCAGGACGTCGACAGCCAGATCGAGCTGATGCGTAGCAATTGGCAGAAAATCGGCATGGCACTCGACGTGCGGCGCTATCCGTCGGCAATGCTCTTTGCGCCGTACGCGGACAACGGCATCATTTACCGCGGAAATTGGGACCTTGTTTTGTTCGATTGGTTTGACGACCCAATCGGCGACTTTTCATTCATCTATGCTTGCGACCAAATTCCGCCCAACGGACAGAACGATATTCGGTGGTGCAATAAGAAGGCCGACGCGGCGATGCACGCGTTATACACACACTACGATCAAGCGCAGCGCAATGCCGACGATCGTATCGTCTTTGCGCAGTTAGCCGCGGATCGTCCTCAAATCACGCTGTTCGGCGTGCGTGAAGGCTACATCTATAACAAGGACTTAAAGAACTTCAACCCCAACGGCGTCACGCCGTTCGACAACTTCATGAACGTTGACATCTGATCCGAGAAGGGTCAGCGCCAACGTAATCGCGCAACCGCCGAGCGCGATCGAACGCAGAATGGCGCTAGCCGCGTGCGGTACGAAAAAACCAGCGCTGGTAAGCTCGGCGTACCATGCCTGCGCCGGCGTCGCGTGCGCGGGCATAACGAACCTTCGCATTGCGTCCGGCCATACCGGGATCGGATGCGTTGCAGCCAGCCACGTGCCGCCGCCAAGCAACGCGAGGCATGCGCACGTCCAGATAAGTGCGCGAGCATCGATCTCCGGCAGTGTAGCAATCGATGCGACGACGAGCGCACCGCCGAGCGCGAGGTCCGCGGCGAGGGCGGGCGGAGATTGGGCGAAGTCCAGCCAGTTCGCTCCGACGGCAACGGCTGCGATCAGAGCGAGGCCGCGCGCGGAAGGTGCGCTCGTGCGCAGGCTGACGACCACGGGAAGAAACAGTGCGGCGAGGTCTTGACCGTGGAAGAATCCGCAGACGAAGGGCAGCGCGCACGACATCGCGACAAAACCGGCGCGCTCGTCCCGGACTCGCCTTGCTGCGTACAACGCAACGGCTGCAGCGATGCATCCGATCGATACGGCAATTGGCGTCGCCAACCCGGAGCGCACCGCGAATCCGGCTGCAATTGACGCTGGAGTGAACTGCAAAACGGAGCCGCGTTCCGCGACAGCATGAGCTGCAAGCGCATGCGCGTAGGATACCGGCCAAGCCGGCCCCAGCGCGATTGCTCCACATGCATAGATTGCAAGAATCGCAATCGCAAGACCCACCAGGGTCGAACGGCGTCGCACGATCGCGAACAGGCCAAGCGCAACGTTTGGCTGCAGCGCGAGCGCGCCGAATGCGCACGCGGCTACCAGCGCCGTCCTGCGCCGCGCGTACAGACCCGTTGCTGCCAACGAGGCAGCAACAATCGCCGTTTGTCCGAGGGCAATCGCGCTGGTCAACGGAGCAAATGCTAAGCTAAGCAGACCAACGCAAACGAAATCAAAAGGCGAGCGCGCACCGGCGCACGCGGCGGATGCGCAAACCAATGCGATGAGCGCGCAGACGAGAACCGCTCGCCAGAGCATTGCCGCAACGCCGGCGGGAAGTCGCGCGAACATCGCCCACCACGGCAGCGACGCGGGCGGGCCCACGAACGGCAGCACCGAACCACTTGGGATCAGCGGTTCCTTCGCAGCAATCGCGACGGAGTATGGATCCACGCCCTTGCGCCACGTTGCGCCCGCCGCGCGGTACACCTGAAAATCGCGCAGCGATCCGGCCGCGGTTTCGGGCGGTCGAAGCACCGTGAGCGCGAGCACGATGAGCAAAGCGGCCGACGCCGCACAAACAGCGCGCGCGGCGTTCACTTGGCAAATGTGTAGATTGCGAGGCGTTCGATCGTGCCGGTGTTTCCCATCGCATATGCGGCGCCCCCCGGATAGCGCGCCTCGAACAGGTCGGCGAATGCGCCAAGTTGCGTCGGCATTCCCTCCATGCGCCCAAAGTGTTCCGGCAGCGACGTGACCGGCATGCCGACTTCAACCTCACCCGGCACGATGCGAAAGTGTGCGTCCTGCGGCTGCAGGCGTGGCGCCCGATCGACTTTGGGAACGTACAATTCGGCTGCCGCGAGTTGCTTGCGGGAATAGAATAGGCTCAGCAGCAAGCGCCCAACCTTCGCGCCGCGCACACCATAGGTGTGCCAGCCGCGCGCGGGATAACTGAAACCGACACCGAGTTTGCGTTCGACGTCGGCGCGTGTCGTGGTATTTACGTCGAGCGCCAGCGTTTCACTGAAGAGCAAAACCGGCCTCTCGCACGGCGCGGGCGCCGCCGCCCTGCGCTGGCGCTCGCAGATCTGCGCCAGAATCTCGATGGCGCGACGTATCGCAAAATCGGGTGCGTTTTCGCTCATAGCGTACCGGGTGCCGGAAGCGCGCTATGCGCTTGACCGATGACGTAGACGAGCGCGAGCATTGTTGCTGTGTACCACACGCCGACACGCGCGCGTGCAGCGGTAGTCATGTGTGCTGCGCGCGGGTCAGTTTGTCCGCGAAAAGCAGCAATCACTGCCGGCAGACCCAAGATCGCGATCAAGAGCACGAAAACGATCGGGACGTGCAACCACCATGCCGCGCCGACGAAGGCGATGGCGCCCGCAACCCAGAGCGGCGGCCAGATCGCGCCGATGATCCGGCCTCCGTCGAACGGCGGCACGGGTATGATGTTGAAAAGATTCAAGAACGCGGAAATATCGGCGCACGCCATCCAAAACCTATCGCCGGTCGTGCTTCCGATCGCGTAACACCCGCCGGCCAGCAGCAGCCCCGTAACCGGTCCCGCCAGCGCAATATACGCGTCGGACTCCAAATCAGGCGCCAGCGCACCCGCCGTGTAAGCTCCCAGGAACGGCACGAAGACCGGCGCGCGCACGGTCAATCCATACGAGCGGTAGGCGACATAGTGCCCGAGCTCGTGCGCCGCGATGACGAGGAGAAGCACGACGCCGATGCGCCATCCAAATGCCAAAACGTAGAAAACGAGCGAGAGGATAAACGTCCAACTCACCGCCAGAAGCTTCGATGCCACGAGCACGAATTTGAAATTGAGCAACAGTGCGAGCAGCGTCTTGAACTTGAGCGCGAGCACGCCGAGACCGGCTGCAAGAGCACCGAGCCCGCCGCGGCGGCGGCGGCGATCGGGTTTTTGATCGGGTTGTGCGGGCTGCGGTTCCTGCATGGCAAAGGAGCATTCACATGAGCGACACGTCACGTCCTGCGCGCATCGTGATCCTCGGCGGCGGTTTTGGTGGAATCGCAGTTGCTCGGCGCCTCGAACGGCGTTTGCGTCCGGACGAAGCCCACATCGTCCTGATCGGGCGCGACAACTATTCGCTCTTTACACCGATGCTGCCCGAGGTAAGCTCGGGCGCGCTCGACGTGCGGCATGTGGTCACGCCGATACGCTCGCAACTGCGCCGCGTGCGCTTCGTGCTCGCGGACGTTCGCTCGCTCGATACACGATCGCAACGCGTCGAGTTTGCGCACACGCTCACCGGGAAAGTCGATTCGCTCCCTTACGGCCAGCTCGTGATTGCACTTGGATCGTCGACGTCGACGTTCGGCCTCCCGGGCGTTGCGGAACGCGTCTTTGCCCTCAAGACGCTCGAAGACGCCGGCATTTTGCGCAACCGGCTGGTGTGGCTGCTCGAGCTCGCCGACTCGACCGACGATGTGCAGTTGCGCGAGAGTTATCTTACCGTCGTCGTGGTCGGCGGCGGTTTTACGGGCGTCGAGGCTGCCGGGGAACTCATCGAGCTCTTTCGCAGCGTTCTTCATTTTTATCCGAGCTTGCAGCCGCAGAACGTGCGCCTGGTATTGATCGAGGGCGGCGATACGCTCTTGCCGGGACTGCCGCTGCGCATGGGCAGCTATTCGGCGCGTCATTTGCGTGCTCGTGGAGTCGAGATTCTCACCGGCGACAACGTTGCGGGTGCCGACGACGGCGGCATCGTGCTCCAAAGCGGCCGCCGCATCGAGACCGCGACGATCGTGTGGAGCGCGGGCGTTGCGCCGAGCCCAACGGTGGCACATTCGAATCTGCCGCTTAACCGGCGCGGCGCGATCGTGGTCGGCCGCGATCTTCGCGTCGAGGGTTACGAGAACGTCTGGGCGCTGGGTGATTGCGCCGCGATCCCCGACGGCCGCGGCGGATTCTATCCTCCGACGGCGCAACACGCGATCCGTGAAGGCCCGGTGCTGGCCGACAATATCGTTGCTGCGCTGCGAGGCAAACCGCTGCGCCCGTTCGCGTATCGATCGCTAGGAATGATGGCGTCGCTGGGCGCGCGCCGTGCGGTCGCGGAGCTTCCCGGAAATCGCACGCTTACCGGTTTTCTTGCGTGGGTGCTCTGGCGGACGTACTATTTGCTGCGGCTGCCGGGACTCGATCGCAAACTGCGCGTCGCGTTCGACTGGACGCTCGAGCTCGTCTTCCCGCGTGACATCGCGGAGTTGCGCGTCTATTCGCGCCAAGCCCAATCCAGCGCCGCCATCGATGCAGGCCTATCCACGCGAGACAAAGAGACGCCGCACATCTAAGCGCTTGTCATCCCGAGCGTAGCGAAGCGAAGTCGAGGGACGCCTCGCCGGTTATGCGTCGCGGCGGTCCCTCGACTTCGCTTCGCTACGCTCGGGATGACACAGGCGCTAAACCCAAGGTTCGTGCTTGCCGGCGTAGACGGCGTCGTAGAGCGTTTTGGGGTCGGGCAAAGGTTCGCGTTCGACCGCGTCGGTTGTTGCGTTGACGCGAGCGGTGACTTCCTTACGCATCGCTTCAATGCGTTCTTGCGTGAGCACACCGTCTTCGATCAGTCGGCGTTCGAAGCGCGGCACGGGGTCGTTGACGCGCTGCTGTGCGACCTCTTCGCGCGTGCGGTACGTGCGTTCGTCGTCGTCGGTCGTGTGGGAGAGGAAGCGATAACACATCGCTTCAACGATTGTCGGACCGCCGCCCGATACGGCTTTTTCTCGCGCGCGCCGCACGGCGGCGTAGACCGCTACCGGATCGAATCCATCGGCGACCACGCCTTCGATGCCGTATCCGTTCGCGCGGGCGGCAACGCTGGGGTTGCCCATTTGCTTGGAGACCGGCGTCGAGATCGCCCACTGGTTGTTTTCACACAGAAACACAACCGGCACCTGATGGATCGCTGCGAAGTTGATCGACTCATGCCATTCGCCTTCGCTGGTCGAGCCTTCACCGAATTGGCAGAGCACCATGCGGTCGCGCTCACCGCGATACTTGATCGCGTACGCTGCCCCCACGGCATGCGGACACTGCGCGGCGAGGATCGACGAAATCGAGGCGATACCTTTATTCTTATCGGTGACGTGGTTGATGATCGACTTGCCGCCGGTCGTATCGGTCGCCCGCGCGAACTGCGAGCGAAATACGTCCTCGAGCGCAAATCCACACGCCAGCGTAATTCCGGTATTGCGGTAGTAAGGGTACAGCACGTCTTTTCCGCGGACGAACGCCATGCCCGCGCCGGCCTGCACCGCTTCATGCCCCTCCGAGCCCATCGCGATCGCGATCTTTCCTTGGCGGTTGAGCTGGAATCCGCGATTGTCCACGGCGCGCTGCAAGAGCATATTCTGCAGGAGCGCGACGAGCTGTTCGTTCGAGAGCACGGGCTGCTGCGCAGCCGCTCGTGAAGTCGATGCCATAGCGGGGGGCTTGCTACGACGAAGGGGAGGTGCCCTCCCGGTACGCATATCCGGGCATGGAAGCGCGCCGTCCGTACGACATCGACTCGCTCACCGACGTGGCATTTCGGATCTTTGCAGAACGTGGCTTCGATGCGGCATCGATGGAAGACGTTGCGCGTGCAGCCGGCATAACCAAGGCGAGCATCTATCATCACGTTCCGAGCAAGGAGGCGCTATTGGCGCGCGGTCTGGATCGCGCGCTGACGGCGCTTTTCAGCGTGCTGGACGAGCCTGCGGCTCGAACGGGGAGCGCGGGTGAGCGCCTTGCGGCAATCGTGCAGCGCGTCGCCGAGATCACGATGGCGATGCGCGCTGAGGTGAGCGTGCTCTTTCGCGTGCGGGGAAATTCGAAAACCGAGCGCGATGCGATGGAACGCCGGCGTGCGTTCGACGCTGCGGTGACCGCGCTCGTGAACCAGGCACAGCTTGCCGGCGAGATTCGAGCCGATATCGAGGCGGCGCTGATCGTGCGCCTGATTTTCGGTATGTCAAACTCCGTGGTCGAATGGTACCGGCCAGGCGGCCGTACGCCGGCCGGCTCCATCGCGGCCGCCTTGGGAGCGATCGCCCGGTCGGGCATCTCGACGCTCATTGACGGCCAGGGCAAGCCGAAGTAGAATTTTTGCGTTGACCTACCGTTCGGTAGGGACGGAGGCGATGGATGAAACTGCGCAGTTACGTCGACGGGGTCTGGTTCGAAGCGGCGGATGGGTTCACCGAGGTCCGATCCGCGGTCGACGGCCGCACGGTTGGCTTGGTTTCGAGCAGCGGAATCGATTTCCAGCGGGTTCTCGACCACGCGCGGCACACCGGCGGCCCTGCGCTTCGCGCGCTGACGTTTCACCAGCGCGCCGATGCAATCAAGCGGCTTGCCGCGTATTTGAACGAGCGCAAAGAGCGGTTCTACGATCTTTCCTACGACACGGGTGCGACGCGCAAGGATAGCTGGGTCGACATCGACGGCGGCATCATGACGCTGTTTTCGTTTGCTTCGAAGGCACGCCGCGAGCTGCCCGACGCGCGCATCGCGGTCGACGGCGCCGTCGAGCCGCTTTCGAAGGGCGGAACCTTCGCAGGTCGACATATCATGACGCCGCTGCACGGCGCCGCCGTGCACATCAACGCCTACAATTTTCCGTGCTGGGGCATGCTCGAGAAGCTAGCGCCGGCGATCATAGCCGGTGTTCCCGCAATCGTCAAACCGGCTACGCAGTCGGCATACGTTGCGCAGGCGGTTTTCGAAGAAATCGTTGCGTCGGGTATTCTGCCCGAGGGCAGCGTGCAGCTCATCGTCGGAAGCTTGGGCGATCTGCTCGATCGCCTAACCGGTCAGGATGTCGTCTCGTTCACCGGGTCCGCGCGCACCGCAACCACGTTGCAGCAAACGCGCGCGATCGCCGAAAATAGCGTGCGCTTCATCGCCGAGCGCGATTCGCTCAATGCCTCGATCCTCGGGCCCGACGTCCAAGCCGACGCTCCCGAGTTCGAGCTGTTCGTCAAGGAAGTGGCACGCGAAATCACGACTAAGGCGGGGCAACGCTGCACCTGCATCCGGCGTGCCATCGTGCCGCGCGGCATCATCGATCGCGTGCAAAACGCGCTCGCCGCGCGCCTCGACCGCGCGGTGCTGGGGAACCCGCGCAGCGAGAACGTCACGATGGGTGCGCTGGTGAGCCGCGGGCAGCGCGACGACGTCCTCGCCAGCGTGAAAGAGCTTGCGGCCGAAGCGCAAATCGTGTACGGCGATCCGTGGTCGTCCCCGAGCGTGGTCGACGCGGACGCGCAGGCTGGAGCCTTCATGTCACCGGTCGTGCTTCGCTGCGATCACCCCTTGCAAGCGCAGCGCGTGCACTCGATCGAGGCATTTGGTCCGGTCACGACGCTGATGGCGTACGATACGATCTCGCAAGCCGTCGAGATTGCCAACCGGGGTGAAGGAAGCTTGGTGGCGTCGATCTTTTCATACGATCCGGTAACGGCCGATGCACTCGTGCTCGGCATTGCACCGTTCCACGGCCGCGTACTCGTTGTCGATCGCGACAACGCAAAGGAGCAGACGGGCCATGGATCGCCGCTCGCGCCGCTCGTGCACGGCGGTCCGGGGCGGGCCGGTGGGGGCGAGGAGATGGGCGGCGTGCGCGGCGTCTTTCACTACATGCAACGCACGGCCGTGCAGGGCACGCCGCAGCGCCTCGCCACGGTTACGGGCGTGTGGAATCCCGGCGCAAGCGAGACGGTTGCGCAGCGCCATCCGTTCGAGCTCGCGTTCGAAGAATTGCGCAATGGCGAAACGTTCTACACGCCGTCACGAGAAATTACGCTGGAGGACGTCGAGCGCTTCGCTGCGTTCACCGGCGATGCGTTTTACGCCCACATGGACGAAGCTGCCGCAAAGACCAGTCCATTCTTTGAAGGGCGCGTTGCCCACGGATATCTCGTGCTCTCGTTTGCCGCGGGCCTGTTCGTGCGGCCGCAACTCGGTCCGGTTCTTGCCAACTACGGAATCGAAGGCTTGCGCTTCCTTAAGCCCGTGTATCCCGCAGACACGATTCGCGTGCGCTTGACGGTCAAGGAGAAGACGCTGCGCAAGCCGGAGTACGGCGAAGTCCGCTGGTCGGTCACCGTGTTCAACCAAAACGACGAGGTGGTTGCGCAATACGATCTTCTCACGATGAATGCCACGAAGGAGCACGTTCCCGCACTGGAATTGGCGAGGTAGCTGTGTACACATCGATCAGTGACGGTATTGTGGGCGGGCAGGGCGAAAGCGACGAGCGCGAGATCGCATTCAACGAGCGCCTCGATCGCAGCGTGAAAGTCGAACCCAACGATTGGATGCCAGACGCGTACCGTAAGACGCTCGTGCGTCAGGTCTCGCAGCACGCGCATTCCGAGATCGTCGGCATGCTGCCCGAGGGCAACTGGATCACGCGCGCGCCATCGCTCTTGCGCAAGCTCGTTCTGCTTGCGAAGGTGCAAGACGAAGCCGGTCACGGCCTCTATCTCTACAGCGCGGCGGAGACACTGGGAACTTCGCGTGACGAAATGGTCGAAGCATTGCTCGCGGGCAAAGCCAAGTACTCGAGCATTTTCAACTATCCGACGCTGACGTGGGCTGACGTCGGGGCAATCGGGTGGCTGGTCGACGGTGCGGCGATCATCAATCAGATTCCGATCACGCGCTGCTCGTACGGACCATATGCGCGCGCGATGGTGCGCATCTGCAAAGAAGAGAGCTTTCACCAGCGCCAGGGCTTTGACGTGATGTGGAAACTCGCGCACGGCACGCCCGAGCAGCACGCGATGGCGCAAGATGCACTCGACCGCTGGTGGTGGCCTTCGGTCATGATGTTCGGCCCGCCGGATTCGGCATCGCCGCACAACGAGCAATCCATGCGCTGGAAGATCAAGCTGTTCACCAACGATGAACTGCGGCAGAAGTTCATCGATCAAACCGTGCCGCAATCGGAGCAGCTGGGTCTGCGTATTCCCGACCCCGACTTGCGTTGGAACCAGGATACGCAGCACTTCGAGATCGGCACGATCGACTGGGATGAGTTCTACCGCGTGATCAAAGGCGAAGGGCCGTGCAATCGCGAGCGCCTTGCGGCGCGTGTCGATGCCTGGAACGACGGCCTATGGGTGCGCGAGGCTGCCGCGGCATACGCGCATAAGCGGCGTGAAAACCGCGGAGCAGGTATTCCCGCGTGAGCACAGACTGGCCGCTTTGGGAAATCTTCGTGCGCAGCGAAAACGGCCTCGCGCACAAACACGTCGGCAGCCTGCACGCTGCCGACGCGGAGATGGCCGTGCAAAACGCGCGCGATCTCTATACGCGCCGCAATGAAGGCGTAAGCATTTGGGTGGTCCGTTCGACTGACATCGTGGCGACCGATCCGGCGCAGAGCGAAGCACTGTTCGATCCGTCGGAAGATAAGTCGTACCGTCAGGCGACGTTCTACCACGTTCCCGAGGGTGTGAAGAATCTATGAAGGCGAAGGGCGAGTACGTCTTGCGTTTTGGCGACTCGGCGCTCGTGCTGGCGCAACGAACGGCAGCCTGGGTCGCGCACGCGCCGGTCATGGAAGAAGACGTCGCGCTTGCCAACGTCGCGCTCGATTTGTTCGGGCAGGCACGGCTATGGCTGGACTACGCGGGTGAGATCGAGGCCGAGGGGCGCGATGCGGACCGTCTCGTGTTTCACCGCGACGCGAGCGCATATCGCAACGTTTTGCTGGTCGAGCAGCCGAACGGCAATTTCGCGGACACAATGGTACGTGGATTCTTCTATGATGCGTGGGCAGCTCTGGCCTATGGAAGGCTTACAGGCTCGAACGACGAGCGCATCGCTGCCGTCGCGGCGAAGTCGGCGAAGGAGACGGCCTATCATCTGCGCCGCAGCGAAGATTGGCTCGTGCGGCTCGGCGACGGCACCGAGCTCAGCCACGAGCGCGCGCAGTGTGCCGTCGACGAGTTGTGGCGCTTTACGGGTGAGCTTTTTCTGGGCGACGAGGTCGATGCAGAGATGGTGGCGTGCGGCATCGGCTTCGATCCGCAGGCGCTGCGTGAGCCGTGGCTGCAACGTGTGTCGGCGGCGCTTGCGACGGCAACGCTGGTCAAACCGGGCGACGGGTGGATGCAGCGCGGTGGAAAGCAAGGACGGCACTCTGAGGCGCTGGGATATCTGCTGGCGGAGATGCAAGTCTTGCCGCGCTCGTATCCGGAGGCGGTTTGGTGAGGCGTCCTTCGACTTCGGCGCTTCGCGCCTACGCTCAGGATGACACGAAAGGTACGGCGCTTCGCGCCTACGCTCAGGATGACACGAAAGGTGGGGCGCTTCGCGCCTACGCTCAGGATGACACGAAAGGTACGGCGCTTTGCGCCTACGCTCAGGATGACACGAAAGGTACGGCGCTTCGCGCCTACGCTCACGATGACACGAAAGGTGGGGCGCTTCGCGCCTACGCTCAGGATGAGACGAAAGGAACGCTTCGATCGCGCGATGCGATAGCGAACGTGTGGGCTCTCCTGGATGAGGTGATGGATCCGGAGTTGCCGGCGGTTTCGATTACCGATCTTGGGATCGTGCGCGAGGTGCGCAGCGACGATGACGAGCTTGTCGTTGCGCTGACGCCTACGTATTCGGGCTGCCCCGCTACCGAAGTTATCGAGCGCGACGTCCTTGAAGCGCTGCGCTCGCACGGCATCGAACGCGTGCGCATCGAGCGCCGCCTCGCGCCGCTCTGGACGACCGATTGGATCACGCCCCGCGGTCGCGCGCGACTCGAAGAGAATGGCATCGCTCCGCCGGCTGCGGGCATCGGTAACACACTTGTCATCCTGAGCGTAGCGCCGGAACGGCGCGAAGTCGAAGGACAGCCGCCATGCCCACGCTGCGCCTCGCAAGCAACCACCGAGCTCAGTCGCTTTGGCTCGACGCCGTGCAAAGCGCTGTACCGCTGCGATGCATGTCGCGAGCCGTTCGACTACGTGAAGCCGCACTGACATGGAGTTTCATCGCTTACCCGTCCGTCACGTTCGCAAAGATACACGCGATGCGATCGTCGTGGAATTCGCGGTGCCTGAATCTTTGCGCGACGCATTCACCTTCACGCAAGGACAGTATCTCACCCTGCGCCGTGCAATCGAAGGAGAGGAACAGCGGCGCTCGTACTCCATCTGCGCCAGCCCGCGGTCGGGCCGGCTTCGCGTAGCGATCAAGCGCGTCGACGATGGCGCGTTTTCGAGTTGGGCGCATGCCGCACTGCAGGCCGGTGACGAAATCGAGGTGGCGCCGCCGCAAGGACGCTTCTTCGTACCGCTGGATCCGCGCGAGAAGAGGCGTTATCTCGCGGTTGCTGCGGGAAGCGGCATCACGCCGGTGCTCTCATTGATCGAAACGACGCTCGAAACCGAACCGCTTAGCACCTTTACGCTCGTCTACGGCAATCGCTCGGCGTCGTCGACGATGTTTCGCGAGGATTTACAGCATCTCAAAGACCGCCATCTCGATCGGCTTGCGTTGATCTTCGTGACCAGCCGAGAGCGGCAAGAGATCGAGGCTTTCAACGGACGGATCGACCGAGAGCGAATGCTCGCATTGTGCTCGGGCTGGGTCGATCTTGCCGCCACGGACTACGTCTTCATTTGCGGTCCGGATACGATGATGGAGGGCGTCGTGGCGGCCCTCGGGGAGCGAGGGTTTCCGAAGGAGCGCACGATCGTCGAGCGTTTCGTCACCGACGGGCGCGTCGCGCGCGAACGGCGGGAGCGCGCCAAGAGTCAGCCTGAGCGCGTTTGCCATGCGAGCGTCGTGCTCGACGGAACCGTGCGCACGTTCGAGGTCCGAAAGGACAGTGAGTCGGTGCTCGAAGCCGGCCTGCGTGCGGGGATCGATCTGCCGTTCTCATGCAGGGGCGGCGTGTGTTCCTCGTGCCGCGCCCAGCTTACGGCCGGAGAAGTCGACATGGACGTACATTTTGCGCTGGAGGATTACGAAGTGCGTAGCGGTGTCGTGCTCATGTGCCAGAGCCATCCGGTCAGTGACGAAGTCGCACTCGACGTCGACGCGATCGCGGCGCAACTGGTATGAGCGGCCTTCTCGTAGCCCATGACGGCGCGATCGCGCGCATTACGCTCGATCGTCCCCAAAAGCTCAACGCGATCGATTCGACCATGGCCCAAACGATGCGCGCTGCGTTCGAGGATGCGGCACGCGACGAGAGGGTGCGCGTGGTGATTTTGGCAGCTAACGGTCGCGCCTTTTGCGCAGGACAGGATCTCGCTGATCCCGGCGTGACGCCCGGCAGCGACCTGGGAGCAACCATCGAGCGCTTCTACAATCCGCTGATTCGCACGATGCGCGCTCTGCCCAAGCCGATCGTGGCGCGCGTCAACGGCGTTGCGGCGGGAGCGGGAGCGAATCTCGCCCTTGCCGCCGACATTGTCGTTGCGGCGCGCTCGGCCTCGTTCATCGAATCGTTTGCTCGGATCGGCCTGTTGCCGGATTCGGGCGGGACGTGGATGCTGCCGCGCCTCTTTGGTTACGCGCGAGCCGTAACGCTTGCGATGTTAGGCGAACGGATCACCGCCGATCAAGCGCAGGCCTGCGGTGCGATCTGGAAGGTTGTCGACGACGACGAACTTGAGGGGGCGTGCGATGCCGTTGCGAGCGCGCTCGCGCAGGCTCCGACGCGCGCGCTCGGCGCGATCAAGGCGGCGCTCGAGGCAAGCTGGACCAGCAGTTTCGATGAAGCGCTCGATCGCGAACGCGATCTGCAACGAATGCTCGGCGCAACCTACGATTATGGTGAGGGCGTCGAAGCGTTCGGCGCGAAGCGTGCGCCGGTGTTCGAGGGACGATGAACGTCGAAGAAGATCCACACGCGTTGGCCCGGCGCTGCGCGCAGGCGATGTACGATCGCGACCGGGCCTCGCAGATTGCCGGAATGACGATCGACGCCGTCGAGCCCGGATACGCCAAAGTATCGATGACGCTATTGCCGCAGATGATCAACGGGCATCAGACGGCACACGGCGGGGCAATCTTCGCTCTAGCCGACAGCGCCTTCGCATTTGCTTGTAATTCGCGCAACGTCGCCTCAGTGGCGCAGCATTGTTCGATCACGTATGTAACCCCGGGGCGCGAAGGCGAACGGCTCGTTGCCGAATGCCGTGAGAATAACCTCACCGGACGATTCGGCGTTTACGACGTGACGATTACGGGCGGCGACGGCCGCGTCGTCGCCATTTTTCGCGGGCATTCGGCCGCGGTGCGCGGAAACGTTCTCGACGGAAAGGAGCCTTGGTGAACGCGGCGTTCATTTGCGACGGCGTTCGTACGCCGATTGGGCGTTACGGCGGAAGCCTCGCCTCGGTGCGAACCGACGACTTGGCGGCGCTGCCCATCACGGCGTTGCTGGCGCGTAATCCGTCGCTCGACCCCGAGGCGATCGATGACGTGTACCTCGGGTGCGCGAATCAAGCCGGCGAGGATAATCGCAACGTCGCGCGCATGGCGGTCTTGCTGGCGGGTCTTCCCGAACGTGTGCCGGGATCGACCATCAATCGGCTCTGCGGGTCGGGACTCGACGCCGTGGCAAGTGCGGCTCGAGCGATCGCAGCGGGGGATATCGAGCTCGCGATCGCGGGCGGCGTCGAGAGTATGACCCGCGCGCCGTTTGTCATGCCAAAATCCGGGGCGGCGTTCTCGCGCGAGAATTCCGTGTTCGACACCACGATCGGGTGGCGTTTCGTCAACGCGCACATAAAAGATCGCTATGGAATCGACAGTATGCCTGAAACGGGTGAGAATGTCGCAGCGGAGTTTGCGGTGAGTCGCGGAGATCAGGATGCGTTCGCCCTGCGCTCGCATCAGCGCGCGGTTGCAGCGATCGATTCGGGCAGGCTTGCCAAAGAAATCATGCCGGTAACGGTGCGCAGCGGAAAACAGATCGTAAGCGTCGATCGCGACGAACACCCGCGCGCGGACACCTCGCTGGAAAAGCTGGCGTCACTCCCGACGCCGTTCCGCACCGGCGGCACGGTGACGGCGGGGAATTCGTCCGGCGTCAACGACGGTTCCGCCGCTCTGATCGTTGCATCCGAGCGCGCCGTCGAACGCTTTGGCCTGGTGCCGCGCGCGCGCGTGATCGCGGCGGCGACCGCGGGCGTTGCGCCGCGCGTCATGGGCATCGGTCCCATTTACGCGACGCGCAAGTTGCTGCAACGCACGCGTCTTTCCCTAACCGACTTCGGTGTTATCGAACTGAACGAAGCGTTTGCATCGCAAGCGCTGGCGACGATGCGCGAGCTTGGCCTGCCCGACAACGCGCCGCACGTCAATCCAAATGGAGGCGCGATTGCGCTGGGTCATCCGCTCGGCATGAGCGGCGCGCGACTGGCGCTTACCGCATCGCTCGAGCTGGTCGAGCGCGATGCAAAGCGCGCTCTCTGTACGATGTGTATCGGCGTGGGGCAAGGCATTGCCCTTGCGATGGAGCGCGCATGACGACGGTAGAATTGGAGCCGATCGAGCGCGCCAGCCGCGAGGAGCTCCGCTCGCTCCAACTCGAGCGCCTGCGCGCCGTCTTGGCGCGCGCGTATGAAAATGTGCCCTTCTATCGCGACGGCTTCGACCGCGCCGGCGCGCAGCCGAGCGATTTGCGCGACCTCTCCGACCTTGCGCGGTTTCCGTTCCTCGAGAAGAAGCATTTCCGCGAGCAGTACCCGTTCGGGCTCTTCGCCGTGCCGCGCGAACGCACGGTGCGTCTCCATGCGTCGAGCGGAACGACCGGCAAGCCGACCGTCGTCGGATACACGCAGAACGACATCGATACGTGGGCATCGCTTATGGCGCGTTCGATTCGCGCAGCGGGCGGGAGGCCCGGCGACATCGTGCAGGTGTCGTACGGATACGGCCTTTTCACCGGCGGCTTGGGCGCGCACTACGGAGCGGAGCGTTTGGGGTGCACGGTCATTCCGATGTCAGGCGGACAGACCGAAAAGCAAGTGCAACTCATCACGGATTTGCGGCCGCGAATCATCATGGTAACGCCGAGCTACATGCTTGCGATCGCGGAAGAAATGGTGCGTCAGGGGCTCGATCCGCGCGAATCGAGTCTGGAAATCGGAATCTTCGGCGCGGAACCGTGGACCGATGAGATGCGCGGCCAAGTCGAATCGATTCTCGCGCTGGATGCGCTCGATATTTACGGGCTCTCCGAGATCATCGGGCCGGGTGTCGCCGTTGAATGCATCGAGACAAAAGATGGGCTGACATTGTGGGAGGATCATTTCTATCCCGAGATCGTCGATCCGCAGACCGGCAAGGTGTTGCCGGAAGGCGAATTCGGCGAGTTGGTGCTCACCACGCTTACCAGAGAAGCATTGCCCGCGATCCGGTATCGAACGCGCGACCTTACCAGACTTCTTCCGGGTACTGCGCGTCCGATGCGGCGGCTGCAGCGCATCACCGGACGTTCCGACGACATGCTGATCATCCGCGGCGTCAACGTGTTCCCTTCGCAGATCGAAGAACTGATCGTACGCGACACCAGGCTCGCGCCGCATTATCAGATTCACTTGACGCGCACCGGTGCGCTCGACGAAGCGGCGTTGCGTGTTGAGACGCATGCCGGCATTCCGGAATCCGAGCGTTCCGAATGTGCCAAGACGCTTGCGGGAACCATCAAGAGTTACGCAGGTGTAACGATGAACGTTGAGGTCGTGGCTCCGGGCACGATTCCGCGATCGCAAGGGAAGGCGGTCCGCGTCGTCGATCAGCGCAAACGCTGATTCGCCGCGCTTTACGATACGGTCGGCTCCTCGTCGACGTCGTGCCAGGGGTCGGCGATGGTTCGGCGTGCGTGCCCCTTGGGGAAGGATCCGGCCGGATGCTGCGCGAGCCAGCGTTCGGCGCGTATCGCGATGTATTCGAAATCATGGTACTGGACTTCGCCGCGCGTGCGGCGCATGATCGCCACGACCGGTTCGAGATTCCTCCAAGTGAAAATGATGAGGCGTGCGAAGAGATCCATGAACATCTCTTCCGATACGACATGATGCTTGACGAGCGTTCCCAGGGTATTGCACCAGTTGCAAACGATGAGTTCGGGATGCTCGTGCGTGTCGATGAAGCCGCGGCGGGCCAGCATGGCGCGGTATTCGGAATCCTCCAGACGTAACGGGAGCTCGGTCTGGATGTAGCGCAGCGCCGCTTGCATTTCAGCGTTGCGAAAATTCTCCTCGAGAGCGATGATCCCGTCCAGCTCGTTGCTCGCTCGCAAGTGCCGCAGCTGCACGATCGCTGCCACGGCTCCGATAGCAATGACCAGCGTGCTGACAACGGCGGAAAGCGTACTGACGAGGTCGTTGCTCATCAGATCTGCAGCGCCTCCGCGACCGCTTGATCTTCGCTCCACGCGCTGCCTTCGGCCCCCAGCCGCGCACACTCGTCTGCGCCTAGCGCATCGCGCAGAATAGGTAGGATCCGCTCGTACTCTTGCTGCTCGGTATATTCGCGCAAAGCGCCCAGCGAAGCGTAGCGTGCGTCGACGTAGCCTAAGATGCGCGACGCGCGTGCGCGGTCCTGACGTTCGAGCCCTGCGGCGTTCGGCCGCAGCGTGCCGATCGCTGCTAGATGTTGAAGCAAAAATGCCACGCCAACGTCGTATTCAATGTCGCGAGCGGCTGCCAGTGCCTCCCGTGCGGATACACGTGCCTCGTCGTATCGAGCCAGCGCTGTCAGATAGGCTGCGATGTTGCTCAATACGACGACGACGCGCCCAATCGAGTTGTGCTCGCGGTGGATGGCGAGCGCTTCGCTAGCCAGCCGTAGCGCTTCCTCAACATTCTCACCGTGAAATTCCGTCTCGGCCAGATTTGCGGTAATAGAGGCTACCATTCGCTCCGCACCGATTGCCCGAGCAATGGCCAGGGCCTCGCCGCAGAGTTGTCGAGCCCCCGCTATGTCGCCGGCCATGTCGCGCGCGTCCGCCAGGGTCCGCAGTGCACCTACGGTCGAATTGCGTGCCCCGAGCGCCCGAGCGCTGGCGAGCGCCTGCGTGAGTAGGGCCTCCGCCTGCTCTAGGTTTCCAAGAAAGGTAAGTGCCCGCCCAAGACTTAGCTCGGCGTGAGCGATCTGCAATTGGTCGCCGACCTCGCGATAGCGTGTCAGAGCCCGCTGCGCCGCGAGCGCACTAGCTTTATTTTGCGTGAGCGCCGAAGCTATTGCCGCTTCGGTTAGATCGAGCGACGCAATCACGGACGAGGGTGTCTGCGGATCGATCAAGCTTTGCGCGGTGGTAACCCACGCGCGCCCCTCCGCCATCGCAAAGTACGACCATACCTGTTGCAACACGCCGACCAGCCGCTGTCCGAGCTGCACGTTACGTCGAGACACGAGCGCCCACTCCAGCGCTGCACGGAAGTTTTCCAGCTCCAACCACGATTGTGCCAGCCACGCGCGGTTTGGCTTCGATTCCCAGCGCTGATCGAGTTCTTCGGCGAGCGCCAGGAACGCCGCGGCGTGCGCCTGTGAAGTCACCTCGTACTCTCCGGCGTCGGTCAATTTCTCACGCGCATATTCGCGCGTTGACTCAAGCAGGCGGTAACGCGTCCCGCTTCCCACCAGTTCCGCCGCAACCAGCGATTTGTCGACCAGCGAAGAGAGCAGGTCAAGCACTGCGATCTCGTCGGTGATTTCGTCTACACCGATTGCGCCCGCAGTTTCGAGCGTAAAGCCGCCGGCGAAGATCGAGAGCTTGCGAAAGAGCGTGCGTTCGTCGTCCGAGAGCAGGTCGTAGCTCCAATCGATGAGGGCGCGCATCGTCTGCTGACGCGGCAGCGCGGTGCGATCGCCGCCGGTCAGCACGCGAAAGCGTTCGTCGAGCTTTTGCGCGAGTTGCTGAGGAGAGAGCACCTTGACGCGTGCGGCGGCCAATTCGATTGCGAGCGGTATTCCGTCGAGCCGGCGACAGATTTCGGCGACGTACGTTGCGTTATCGTCGCTCAGCGCAAAGCGCCCGTCCGCGGCCATTGCCCGATCGGCGAAGAGCGCAACAGCTCCATATCGGAGCGCCGCCTCGAGCGCTACCGGTGCGCCGGCAGCCGGAACCGGTAGCGAAGGCATGCGATAGACGTGCTCGCCGGCGGTGTTCAAGCCTTCGCGACTCGTAGCCAATATTCGTACGTCGGGACAAGCGTGGAGAATCGCAGCGACGACTTTGCGCGCTTCATCGACGACGTGCTCGCAGTTGTCTAGGATGAGCAGCAAACGTTTGCGTTTGAGAAAGGCCAGCAGCGTCTCGAGCATCGGCCGGTTCGCCTGGCCTTGCACGTTGAGCGCTTGCGCGATGACGGTGGCTACGAGCGACGGATCGTTGATGGGCGCAAGCTCGGCTAGCCAAACCCCGTCGCCGGAACCGTCGAGCACTTCGGCGCCGACTTGCACGGCGCATCGCGTTTTGCCCGCGCCCCCGGTACCGACGAGCGTCACGAGCGGAAACTTTTCGATCAACGCAGCAACCTCGGCCACGACGTCATCGCGCCCGACGAACGAGGTGAGTTGGCGCGGAAGATTGTTCGGCAGCTCATCCAGCGATCGAAGCGTTGGAAATGTTTCCGGCAGATCCAGCGCGATCAGTTGATAAACCTGCTCGGGACGCGCCAGATCTCGCAGACGATGCGCGCCCAAATCGCGCAAGCTGCTTTCCGGCGGCATTTCGCCCTGAAGAAGATCGGCAGCTACGCCCGACACGAGGACCTGACCGCCGTGCCCGATCGCCAGTAAGCGCGCAACGCGGTTGACGGCGGGACCAAAATAGTCACCATCGCGTTCGTCGCTCCGGCCCGTGTGCAACGCCATGCGCACCCGCACGCCGTCGACGGCAGAAAAATCTTCGGCGGCCAAGGCGCGCTGTGCGTCGAGAGCAGCAGTTATTGCATCGCGCGCCGTTGAGAACGCGGCGCAGAACGCGTCACCGACGGTTTTGAAGATGTAGGCGCCTCGCGCCTCGAGCGCGGCGCGCATCAATGCATCGTGCCGCTCGAGCGCAGCGGCCATGATGTCGCTATCGCGGTCCCATCGCGCAGTGCTGCCTTCGATATCCGAAAACAGAAACGTGACGGTTCCAGAGGGGCGAGCCGAGGCCGGCGGCCCCGAACTCACCTGCGTCGCCATGGGCCGGGCTTCGCGCCCGCTAGGTACCCTTCCGCCCGGCGTGAACCGTTAGGCCCAACTTCGGGATGCGCACGTTCAGCGAGGGTTCGAAGCCCTGGCGCTCGATCGATGCGATGTCGATCCCGCAGTCGGCAATGCGCACGGCGGCCGAGCACGCGATCGCAGTCGCGAGTCCGGCTGCGATACAGGCATGTCTCCCAATCCCAAACGTGTACGTGCGGCCTTGCGCGGCCGGATCGTGATTCGCCGCGGCGAGCAGCACCAGAACGCTTTCGCCTTCGTGCACGACCGCCTCGCCAATGCGGGCGTCGGCGGCGGCAAAGCGCCGCGTGTTCGCGACGGGCGAATCAACCCGCGCGATCTCGGTCACGAATTCTTCGAGTTTATCGGCGTCGTGCAGCGTAGCATCGCGACTCGCTCGAGGAATGGCGGCTAGGTGAACCAGCGTGTTACCGACTAGACCGGCGGTTGCAGCGTGGGTTTGAAATACCAGACCGACGGCATTCGCCCGCATTTCATCGTCGGGAAAGCGAGATACGAACTGCGCGTTCAATGCATCGACGGCCGGGATCGCACGCAAAACGTCTTCTCTTGTGCTGCCCGGTGCCATTGCCCGTGCGAATGTTTCGGTGGCGTCGGCCACGCTCGACGGGTCCCTCGCGTTGACGCCGAGCAGTGAAACGACGGCGAGAACCGGAAGACGGTACATCATCGAGTACAGCGGATCAACATCGCAATCAACGTCAATTGAATGTATGCGTCTTAGGTCGAATGAATCGGTCAACGCGATGAGGTCGTGCCGAAGCCGTTGGTGGAAGTCGCCTTCATTCATTCGAACAAGTTGCGCAAAAATCTCGCCGACGTTCGTGTCTTCCATGTGATTGGGCACCGGTTCCGCAACCGGTCGTACGCGCAACGAGGGGTTGCCGAGCACCGATTCGACGGCCCATGCGCTCGAGGCAACCCACAAGTGCAGATCACGATCGAAATAAAACGGCCGCTGGGCGACGAGCTGGGCGTAATACGGATACGGATCGTCCGCGGTAGCCGCCGTTACCGGACTCAAGCCTGTCATGAAAAGTCCACCTTGAACGTGTGCTCGAGTGCATGATGACCCTCCGGCGTGATGCGTAGCGCTCGATCCGACGAATTGCGCAGCACCCATTTGCGTTCAAGGAACGCGTGCAGCACGCCGGAGCCCAAACTGCCCGCCAAATGGGCTCGGCGTTCGGTCCAGTCGATGCAGACGCGAGCAAAGCTGCGCCGCTGCTCCCTAGCGGCTTCGACGTCGACGCCGAGCTCGGCGAAGACGCCTTCGCCGCGAGGCGTCAGCCCAAATTCATGGCCTCTCTTAACGAGTGCGCCGCTAGCGAGGAAATGATCGGTGACCGCAACACCCAGACGGCCCGCAAGATGATCGTAACAAGAGCGTGCCACGCGCAGCCGTGCAAGCGTGGTGCTCTGATCGAGCGCTACGATCTTTGCCGGGCGCGAAATGGCCGCAAGGGTTTCGATGGCATGACCGACCTCCGGCGAACCAAGGCGAAAGAATCGGTGCCGTCCGGCGGCGCGCCCCACGAGCAAGCCGGCGGCGACGAGCTTCTTTAAATGCGCAGTGGCGGCTTGTGGCGTAACGCCGGCACGTAAAGCAAGCTCCGAGGCAACCAATTCGCGCCCGTCGAGCAGGGCGAGAAGCATGGCTGCGCGGCCGGGATCGCCGATCAGTGCCGCGACTTCGGCGACGTTCGGATCGGCAGCACGGCGAGATTGACGGATTTTCACCACCCCATCCTACTCCGGGAACGGTTCACTTCAAGGTGAAACGTCGGAACAGGTCAGGCCAGAGCCCCGAGCCGGAAGGTGGCAACGAAGGCCTTGAAGACCGTGCGAACGTCGGGATCGACGAATCGGACCTCGCGCGGACCACTGCGTTCGAAACCCGGAATCATCGAAACGTAGTCGGCTTGTTCGATCTTGGCGACCGTGACGCGCATGTCGATCGGCGTGGTAAGCACGAACGGCTTTGCTTTGGCGGCGTTGGCCACGGCATATTCCGCGCCGTCGGCGATCGCCCGTCGCGCGGCCGCCGGCGAGACTGAATCGGCGCTGAAATGACCGATCGATTCTTTGACGATTACGCCGTGCACCCACGGCATTTGCGCTTGCACGCCTTCCACCGTGGCGCGATCTCCGGTAATCATCAGAAGCGGAACACCCTGCGCACCCAGAAGCGCCGCGTTGATTGTTGCCTCGCTGCAGCGCACGCCGTTCAGGTGGAGATCGTAGATGACCGAGGGCGTGTAGGTGTGGCAGAGAACCGCATTCGCATCGCCCATCGCGCCATGATAGCCCAGAAAGAATGCGCCGCCGAAACTCGCGTCCGCACCCTGAACCATCGAATACGGTTTGCGGTTACCGAAGATCACGCGGATGTCGGGGGGCAGCTCGTCGAAAAGCAGATTGCGCATCGGGCCGTGTGAATCGTTGACGAGCACGTCGGAAACGCCGGCGCGGCGTGCGCCCTCGATGGCGGCTGCAACCTCGAGCGTGAAGTACCGGCGATAGACGAAATACTCCGGGTGCGGCGTGCGGGCGTCGACCTGCTCCCAACTCGTAACGCCGGCAATGCCTTCCATGTCGGTCGAGCAGTAGAGTTTCATGCCGGTAGATTCGCCGCGCTGCCGATCCGCATCGCGGCCAGAAACGCGCGGAAGACGACGAAATAGTCGTCGTGTCGGAAGCGCACGGCACGACCGCCGATGCGTTCGAACCTCGGCAAGAGTTCCATGAAATCGGCTTGCTCCGTCTTTGCGACCTCGATGACCAGTTCGATCGGGGGCTCGAACGTAAACGGCTTTGCACGCGGGAGTGACTTGAGCGCCTCGCGCGCCCCTTCCCGGATGGCCTCACAGGCCGCGAGTGGAGTTAGCGAGTTCGCAGCGTAGTATCCGATCGCGTCTTTTACTGCCACGCCGGTAACCCAGGGAAGGGCTCCCGTTACGGTCTCGATCGTTGCCCGATCGCCGGTCACGAGCACAACAGGCGTGCCATAGAGGCCGAGAATTCCGGCATTGAGTAGCGCCTCGGTGCAAGGCGTACCGTTCACGTTCACGTTGTAGAGCGTGGCGTCACTGTATGTGTGCGAGAGCACGGCGTTCGCTTCGCCGATTTTGCCGTGATATCCGGTGAAAAACGCTGCGTCATAACGCTGCTCGCAGCCCTGCGTCATCGAAAGCGGTTTGCGCGCTCCCGAAATGACGCGCACGTCCTCGGGAAGCTCGTCCCAGAGGAGGTTGCGCATGTCCCAATGCGAGTCGTTGACCAGAAATTCGCTCGCGCCCGCGTCGCGCGCTCCGTCGATTGCGGCGTGTACCTCGCGTGTCATGTAGCGCCGGTATATCGGGTACTCGTGCTGGTTCGACGGATCGACTTGCGCCCACGTGCAGACGCCGGCTGTGCCTTCCATATCTGAACTAATGTAGACTTTCATTGCCCACTCTCACGCAAACTTTCGCGGGCCTCCGCTAGGCCCGTTTGAGCGGCCACGTTCTTCGGATTTATTGAGAGCGCACGCTGATACAGCGGAATCGCCTGAGCGAATTTTCCCGCAGCCAAGTATTCGTCCCCGAGCTGGGTGATCGCAACGTCGTCATTCGGATGTGCCGCGATCCGTGCCCGCAGCGCGGAGAGCTGCTCCATCACCGCGGCCGGCGGCCCACCGCCTTGAACGTTTGTCGCAGAGGTGCCGGCGAGCGAATTTCGCGCCGACGCGCTCTTTCCGAACACCGAGCCCGTTACGCCGAACCCCAGAGCGAGCAGATAGCTCATGAGGCCGAGGAACAGGATGGCGATGACGGCGACGATTGGAAGATAGATCCGCGGTGGAAGCCCGCGCCCGCGCCCGCTTTGCTCTGACACGAAGAGTCGTTTGGACATCAAGCGAAGACAATCATCCGTGATGCCATCCGAAGCGGACCTCCAACTGCTCTTCGCTCGCTTGAACTACGAGCATTTCAACGGCGAGATTCCCGATTGCCGCATCCGGTACAACGCGCGGTTTTCGAATTCGGCCGGTCGCATTACCTACGGCAGCCATCGGTTGTTGATCGAATTCTCACCCAAGCATTTCAAGCGATACCCGGAAGCGATCGAGGAAACGCTGCTGCACGAGATGATTCACGCTTGGTGTTACGCCAAATGGCGCGACACCGGTCACGGTGCGCGGTTCAAGAAGAAGATGCGCGAGTGCGGCCTTTCCTCGATCTATCACGACCTCGGCAACGTGCGGCCGAACAGCGAATCGGGCAAACGATACATCCTGCGCTGCGAGCAATGCGCGTTTGAAGTGCTGCGCCGCAGACAACCGGGCAAACCAGCCAGCTGCCCGCGCTGCGATAAGCGGCGCTTCAACCCTAGGTTCCCGCTCACCATCTACGAGATCACCGGGATGGAGGCGGTTGGTACGACCGTCGAGGGCATACGGGCGGCACAACGCGGGACCTGAAAACCAAGCGAAGAAGGGTGTCCTGCATCGACCTAAGTCCGGGTCCGATTCGGCCGCAGGGGGCGAAGATAGAGGTGCAATGACGACTGTAAACAGCACCACCAACGGGGCGGTCAAAACGCGCGTCGAGTCGGACTCGATGGGCAATATCGAGGTCCCAGCCGACAAGTATTACGGCGCGCAGTCCGCGCGTTCGCTGATCCATTTTGACATTGGTGAAGGCGCGTGGCCGAAGGACCGCATGCCCAAGCAAGTGATCGTTGCGATGGCGCAGCTAAAAAAGGCGGCGGCGCTGGTCAATCACGATCTCGGTAAACTCGACGACGAGAAGACCAAGCTAATCGTTCAGGCTGCCGACGAGGTGATCGCAGGCAAGCTCGATGCGCACTTCCCACTGCGCATCTGGCAGACCGGCTCGGGCACGCAGACCAACATGAACGTCAATGAAGTGATCTCGAATCGCGCGATCGAGATCGCCGGCAGTGAGATGGGTTCGAAGAAGCCCGTGCATCCGAACGACCACGTCAATATGTCGCAGTCCTCGAATGACACCTTCCCGACGGCCATGCATATGGCTGCTGCAGAAGCGATGGTCGATCTGCTCCCCGCCGTGAAAGCGTTGCGAGACGCGCTCGACGGTAAAGCCAAAGCGTGGAAAGACATCGTGAAGGTCGGCCGCACGCATCTGCAGGATGCAACGCCGCTCACGCTGGGCCAAGAGTTCTCCGGCTACGTGACGCAACTCGATCGCGCGATGGTCGCGATTAACGAATCGCTCGCACACATCTACGATCTTGCGATCGGCGGGACAGCCGTCGGAACGGGTCTCAATGCGCATCCCGAATTTGCGGAGCGCATGGCCCGTAAACTCGCGGAGCTGACCGGATTGCCGTTCCGTTCGCATCCGAATAAATTCACAGCGCTCGCTTCGCACGACGACTTCGTCTTCGCATCGGGTGCGCTCAAGACGCTCGGCGCCGCGCTGATGAAAATCGCCAACGACATTCGCTGGCTGGCTTCCGGTCCGCGCGCGGGCATAGGAGAATTGGTTCTCCCGGAAAACGAGCCGGGCAGTTCGATCATGCCCGGCAAGGTCAATCCGACGCAGTCGGAAGCGATGACGATGGTCGTTGCGCAGGTCTTCGGAAACGACGTCGCGATCAGCTTTGGAGCCTCGCAAGGGAACTTTGAGCTCAATGTGTTCAACCCGGTCATGATTTCAAACTTCCTGCATAGCTGCAACCTGCTGCGCGACACGTGCACGATGTTCCGTGAACACGCGGTCGAAGGACTCCAAGCCAACGAAGCCGTGATCGCGAAGTATCTTGGTGAGTCACTCATGACCGTGACGGCGCTCTCGCCGAAGATCGGTTACGACAAAGCCGCCGAGATCGCCAAGAAGGCGCATCATGAGGGCACTACGCTCAAAGATGCTGCGCTCGCTCTGGGTTACGTTACGCCGGATGAATTCGACGCGTACGTCATCCCGAAGGAAATGACGCGCCCAAAGTAGCTTTGTCACGCTGGGCGTAGATGCCATTCCTGTTAGCGAGCGAAGCGAGCGGAGTCGAAGGACGGGCTCAATGCCGTGCTTACGTGGCGGTCCCTCGACTACGCTTCGCTACGCTCGGGATGACAAGCTACTTTCGCCGGGCAGGGAAGCCGTAACGAGCTTTGCAAGAGCCCGCGTATGAGCCTCGGTCAGTTTTACGACCGCAGCGATGCCCTCGAGATAGCCAGATCCATCCGCGAACGAGAAGCAAGCGCGCGCGAGGTTCTTGACGAGGCGATCGCTCGCGCCGAACGCGTCAATCCGCAGCTCAATGCAATTGCTGCGCGGCGCTACGAGGATGCTCGCGTCGATGCGGATCGAACGGCGCTCGACGGAGCCTTCGCCGGTGTGCCGTTTATCGTGAAAGACCTTGGGCCTTCGCTTGCGGGGCTGCCGATGACGATGGGCAGCCGGTATTTTAGGACATACGTGCCGACGGAAGACCACGAATTTATTCGGCGCGCAAAGCGCTCGGGCGCGATCGTGTTTGCAAAGTCGACGACGCCCGAGTTCGGACTCTTACCCTATACCGAGACGGTGCTCTTTGGTGCCACCCGAAACCCGTGGGATACCGGGCGCACACCCGGCGGCTCGAGCGGCGGGAGTGCCGCGCTCTGTGCGGCAGGCGTCGTCCCAATTGCACACGGAAACGACATGGGCGGCTCGATTCGCATTCCCGCCAGTTGCACCGGCCTCTTTGGGGTCAAGCCGAGCCGCGGACGCGCGCCTACGACGGAAGGCATCGTCGGTGATGCGAACGCGGATCACGTACTCTCGCGCAGCGTACGTGACAGCGCGGCGTTCTTGGATTGCGTACGCAATGACGATGGACCGCATTTCATCGACATGGCTTCACGGGATCCGCAGCGACTGCGCATTGCGGTCGTGCGCGGACCGATGCTTGGTCATGGAATCTCGAACGATGCGCGTGACGCGCTCGACGGAGCGGCGTCGCTGTGCGAATCGCTCGGTCATACCGTCGTCGAAGACGAGCCCAGAGGAATCGATTATCCGGCGATGTCGTATGCGCTGCTCATGCTCTTTGCCAGCTCCACCGGGCGTCAGCTCGGGGCGGCCAATCCGACGCCGCGGCGCCGCGTAAGCCGGAGTGAACTCGAGCCGGTAACCCAAGCGATGCTTGCGATATCGCATGTGCTCGCTCTCGACGAATTGACCACTGCGCTGGTCAACCAGCACGCGCTGACTACGGCGTTCGATTCATTCATGGAAACCTACGACCTGATCTTGACGCCCACGCTGGCTTCGCCGGCCGTGCGCATCGGCGAGCTTGCGCTCAAACCCGCAGAAGTGATGCAGATCGGCATACTCACGCGCGTGCGTGCGCCGGGATTGATTCGCAAGGCGGCGCGCGACATCGCAGCTCGCATGTTCGATTGGCTTCCGTACACTCCGGTGTTCAACCTTACTGGTCAGCCTGCGATGTCGGTTCCGCTGCACTGGAGCGCGGAGGGGTTGCCGATTGGCGCGCATTTTGCCGCGCGAATCGGCGACGAAGCGACGCTCTTCCGCCTCGCGGGTCAACTCGAGCGCGCGCAGTCGTGGCGCGAGCGGCGTCCTGCGGTTTGGAGCGGAAATCCCGCTAACGGATAACGTGCCGAAGGGCGAGCGACCCGGCAACCGCGATCAGCGCAATTCCCACAACGACTAACAATTGCGGCGACTTCAAGCGCATCGAAAGCCGCGCTCCGACCGGACCCCCGCACAACCCACCCGCGACTAATGGTACGACGTCGCGTAGCTGAACGTCGTGTTGGATCGCGTGAACGATTAACCCGGTCGGCGAGGTGAGAATCAAGATGAAGTGCGACGTGGCGCTGATCCCGTGTGCCGGCAAGGTCGAGAAATAGAGCAATGAGGGCACGGTGATGACGCCGCCGCCAATGCCGAACAAGCTCGAGACCAAACCCACGAGAAAGCCGAGTCCCACTGCGGCTCTATACGACATCGGTTTGCGGCCTTCGGCGGCATGCTCGATGCGGCCGGCCATGCGAACTCTTGCGTTGAAGATCATGTCGCAGGCGACGACGACCAAGAAGATTCCGAACGCCCAATCAAAGGTTTGCTCGCTGATGTGTCTTGCAAGTATCGCGCCGGCGATGCTGCCGGGTAAGCCGCCGCAGGCGAAAATCAGGCCCAGGCGCACGTTGACGTGCTTTTGCAAGAAATAGGTGAACGCGCCGGCGCCGCTGTTGGCCGTTACGAGAACCAGCGATGTTCCGGCAGCCTCGGCCGGCGGAAGACCGAAGACCAGTCGCAAAAGCGGCACAAAAATGAAGCCGCCGCCGAGCCCAACCATCGATCCGAAAACGCTCGCGACGAACGCGGCGGCGAAGAGCTCGATTCCGAAGCGCATGCTCCGATACGGTTCGGCGGGAGCTAGGTGTTGACTCGGCCGATGTAGCGACGGTCGCGCGTATCGATACGGATGGTGTCGTTGGGGTTGACGAAGAGCGGTACGTTCACCATCGCGCCCGTTTCCAGTCTCGCCGGCTTACCCGTGTTGGTCGCGGTATCGCCTTTAAAGCCGGGATCGGTTTCGACCACGCGCAACTCGACGTGCGGTGGGAGATCGACGCCGATCGGCACGCCTTCGTGCAGCTGCACGTCGACCGTCATTCCGTCTTTCAAGAAATCGGCGGGCTCGCCGATTAGCTCGCGCTGGATGGTGATGTTCTCGAACGACTCCTGATCCATGAAATGAAATCCCTCGGCGTCGTTATACAACAACTGCATCTGACGATTGTCGACCGTTGCGCGCTCCAGTTTCTCGCCGGCGCGGAAGGTTCGCTCCAGCGTCGTACCGGTCTTGACGTTTTTTAGACGCGTGCGCACGAACGCCGCGCCCTTGCCCGGTTTTACGTGGAGAAACTCGATCACGGTCCAGAGGTTTCCGTCTACGACGATGGTGACGCCGTTGCGGAGATCGTTCGACGAAATCATGAACCGCCGTCATACGGGCCCGGCGTTCTGCCTACCTTTGCGATCAGGCGGGCGGGGGTCGGAATAGGCGGATCGGCCCCTCGGTCCCGCTGCGCAATCGCGTAATGTTCGCGCGATGCCTCCACACAATCAACACGGCTGCGAACACACCGAAGAGCGTCTCCGGAATCGAGCGCGTAAAAAAGAACAGGGCGAATGGTGCGACGAGAACGCCTAGCATCGATCCTACCGAGGAATAGCGTGTCAGAACGAGCGCGCCGCCGACCCACGCGGCGACGACCACCAATCCCACCGGCCAGCAGAGCGCAAAAACTGCGCCGAAAGCTGTCGCAACCCCCTTGCCGCCTTTCCAGCCAAGCCACGGTGAGAAGCAATGCCCAAGGACGGCGCACGCGGCGGCAATGCTCGCTAACGCCGACGTATGTCCCCAGACGACAAAGGTCGATCCGAAATGAATTATGTGCGGTGGTAAGACGAGCAGGACCGGTATCACGCCCTTTGCCGCATCAAGCAGCAGCACCGTTACCGCACCTGCCTTTCCAAGCGTGCGCAACGCGTTCATTGCGCCGATGTTGCCCGAGCCGTGCTTTCGGATGTCTTTGCGATACGCGAATCGTCCTACCAGATATCCGAATGGAATCGATCCGATCAGGAACGAGAGAACGCCTGTTGCGACGACGATTGCAATGATCAAGGCGACGATGCCGGTCATGCCTCGTCAACCTCGCGCCTGGGACGGAACTCAAGCGTCAGCGGCACCCCCTCAAAGTCGTAGTGCGCGCGGATCGTGTTTTCGAGAAAGCGCTTGTACGAAGATTGCGCAAGGTCCGGATCGTTGCACGAGAAGACGAATACCGGCGGATGGGTGCCGGGTTGAGTAGCGTAAAACACCTTGAACAACTTGCCCCCGAGCGCAGGTGCCGGATGCGCGAGTACGGCGTCGCGGATCGTTGCGTTGAGCTGTGCGGTCGTAATGCGGCGATCGAGATTCTCGGCTACCCGCGTTACGACCGGCATCAAGCTCCCCAAACGGCGTTTGGTCTTGGCCGAGAGAAATGTGATCGGCGCGAAGCGGGCAAACGGAATCAGATCGTGGATGACGTTGGCGAGTTCCCCTTGACTGAATTCCCCTTGCTGCTCGCGCGCGAGATCCCACTTATTCCCGACGATGATCAGGCCTTTTCGCTCCTCGATTGCGAGTCCCGCGAGGCGGCGATCCTGCGCGGTGACGCCGACCATCGAATCGAAGACGAGCAGCGCGATGTCGCAGCGGGCGATTGCTCTGAGCGAGCGCAGCGCCGCGTAATACTCGATCGCTCCGTGCGCCTCGGGCTTCTTGCGTACGCCCGCGGTGTCGATCAGGCGAATCGTACGATCGTGCCACTGCAACAGCGTATCGATCGAGTCGCGCGTCGTGCCGGGCACCTCGGAGACGATGGCGCGCTCTTCGCCAAGCAGCGCGTTCAGGAGTGAGCTCTTGCCGACGTTGGGTCGCCCAATGATAGCCAAGGCAAGTTCGTCTCCGAGCTGCGCGTTGGGAGCCTCGGGCGGCAGCAGCTCGACGACGCGATCGAGCAGATCGCCGGTTCCTTCGCCGTGTATTGCCGAAACGGCGACGGGTTCTCCGAATCCAAGACGCGCAAACTCGCCGTGCACGGATGCAAGAGCGCTCGGAGATTCCGCTTTGTTTGCGACCAGAACGATGCGCCGCCGCGTCCTGCGAAGAATTCGCGCGACGTCGTCGTCGAGCGGATTCAAACCCACCTGCGCGTCGACCACGAAGATCACGGCGTCGGCCTCGTGCGCGGCAGCCTCTGCCTGGCGGTGCGTGGCCTGCGCATACGCTTCGCCGTGTGCCGTACCGGCATCGGGATCGATGCCCGCGGTGTCGACCACGCTGAACGTGCGGCCGCGCCATTCGCACAGCGCGTACAGACGATCGCGCGTTACACCCGGCGTATCTTCGACGATCGCGAGGCGTTGGCCGATCAGGCGATTGAAGAGGGCGCTCTTCCCGACGTTCGGGCGCCCAACGATGGCAACGGTGGATGGGCGCAGCATCGCACCGGCTGGGGTAGGGGTCTCTTGCACCGGCTCTCCATTCGGAACCGGCGGAGGCTCGGCCCCCTAGAGCGAAGACGAGGGTTCCGTGCCAAGAATCTACATTGAAACCTTCGGCTGTCAGATGAATGAAGCCGACTCGCAGTACATCGCCGATCGCGCCACGACTGCGGGGTATGAAATCGCGACGAAAGCTGAGGAGGCGAGCGTGCTGGTGCTCAACACGTGCACCGTTCGCGATAATGCCGAGCGTCGTGCCTACGGGCGGATGAATCATTTCAAGGTGCTCAAGGAGCGCGATCCGCAGGTTCGCTTGGTCGTAATGGGATGTCTGGCCGAACAAGACCGCGATCGCATGCAGAGCCTCGCACCGCACGTCGACGCGATCTTCGGCACGAGCGAGCTCGCAGAGCTCGGCGATCAACTCGCAGCGTGGCAGCCGTCCTTCGACTCCGCGCCCTTCGGGCACTACGCTCAGGATGACAAGGGCGCGAGCGAAGAGCAATTATATCGCGCGATGGGCGGCACTGCGGACGCGGTGGCCGATGCATTCTCGCATTTGCGTGCATTCGTGACCGTGCAGCGGGGCTGTTCGTATTACTGTACGTTCTGCATCGTGCCGCACGTGCGCGGACGCTTCGACCATCGCCCGATGCGCGAGATCGTCACCGATGCGCGGGCCCATCTCGCCTCGGGTGCGCGCGAGATCATGCTCGTTGGTCAGACCGTCAATGCTTGGCGCGATCAAGGCAGCGGCAAAGACTTCGGCGACTTGTGCAAAGCGGTCGCGTCGCTGCCCGGACTCGAGCGGCTGACGTTCATCTCGCCGCACCCGAAGGACTTTACCGAGAAGATCGTCGCCGACCTCGCGTCAATATCGCAACTCAATCCGCGCGTGCATCTTCCGGTGCAATCCGGCAGCGATGCGATTCTGCGGCGGATGAACCGCAAGTACACGCGGGCGCAATTCGAGGAGAAACTGGAGCTATTCCGGCGCTATCTGCCCCAGTGGGCGATCACGACCGACATGATCGTCGGCTTTCCCGGCGAAACGGAGGCCGATTTTGATGCGACGCTCGATTTGGTCCAAAGCGGTGCCTTCGCCAATGCGTTCATGTTCATCTATTCGATACGGCGCGGAACGCCGGCAGCACGTTGGGAACAAGTGCCGTCCGAGATTTCTTCGGCGCGCTTCAAGCGGTTGCTCGACGCCCAAAACGCCCAGACCCGCGCGTATCACGATCGGAAGATCGGCCGGGTAGAGCGTTGCCTGGTCGTAGGCCCTTCGAAGAAAGATCCGCGCAAACTCACCGCCAAGGCGCTGGACAACGTGACGGTGATCGCACCGATGCCGCCGGACTATGATGAAGCGCGCTATGCCCAAGAACCATGGCTCGAGGTTGAAATCGAGACGGCGTACGTTTGGGGCTGCATGGGAACGATCGTGCGTCGAGCGAAGCACTTCGAAGATGATGGCTGCACCCTCGAGCGCCCGGTGATCGACCTGATCGCAAACGCATCGTAGCGTTTAACCCGCAGTTATGAGCGACACCGTCAAGTACTCGCCGATGTTGGAACAGTACTTCGGGATGAAGGAGCGATATCCCGAAGCGATCTTGCTCTCGCGCGTCGGCGATTTCTACGAAGCATACGGTGACGACGCGCAAACCATCGCACAGGCGCTGCAAATCGCGCTGACCAGCAAAGAGTCCGGCGGCGGGCGCCGCGTTGCAATGGCGGGTGTGCCGTACCACGCGCTTTCCGGATATCTGCACAAGCTGGTCGCACAGCGTTTCATCGTTGCGCTCGCCGAGCAG
>Ga0153924_1000192_pt1 | contig 41472 bp, 31 predicted proteins | sample TSNJ008MetaG_FD_104709 | JGI IMG/M metagenome (GOLD analysis project Ga0153924, IMG submission 104709) | Attine ant fungus gardens microbial communities from New Jersey, USA - TSNJ008 MetaG | ecosystem: Host-associated > Fungi > Mycelium > Unclassified | place: USA: New Jersey, Wharton State...
CGCGGGGTCAGAGGTCGGCGTGCAGCTGCCAGGTCTCGTTGGCCGAGTCGGTCCAGACGAACATCCGCGCGCGGTCCGGTCCGGCGACGGCGAGCTGCCCCGCGAGCAACGGGTCGTTGACGACCTGGTAGACGGCCTGCGCCAGACGCTCCGGGTAGGAGTCCCGCGGCTCGCGCGCCACCGTGACCCCGGCGTCGGACGCGACCTCGCGCACGGCGGCGTCGTCGGAGTGGATCACCGGCGTGCCGAAGCTCATCGCCTCGATCACCGGGAGCCCGAAACCCTCGGCGAAGCTCGGGAAGACGAACACCGTCGCCCGGTCGTACGCCACCGCGAGGTCGGCGTCGTCGACCCGCCCGAGGATCTTGACGCGGTCGCGGGAGAGCCCCGCGCGTTCGGCGGTGTCGTACACGTCGACGTCGCCCCAGCCGTCGGGTCCGGCGATCACGAGCGGGATGTCAGCGGGCGCGTCCGGGTGTGCCATCGCCTCGATGAGCGCCCCCAGGCCCTTGCGCGGCTCGAGGGTCCCCACTGCGAGGACGTACCGGTCCGGCAGCCCGAGGCGGTCCGCACGCAGGTCGGCGTCCACCGGGGTGCGGAGCCGGCCGCTCGGCGCACCGCCGATGACCCGGAGCCGGTCGTCGAAGCGGTGGATCTCGTTGAGGGCCCCGGCGACCGCGTGGGTCGGGACGACGACGGCGTCCGCGTGCTTCCAGGCGCGCTTGACCATCGCACGGTGGAACTGCACCCCACGGGGGGTCAGGGTCTCCGGGTTCGTCCACGGCACCACGTCGTGCACCGTGACGACCGTCTGCCGCCCCGGTTCGCTGAACCGGTTGTGCTTGACGAGGGGCGCGAGCACGCTCGGGGCGTGCACCATGCCGTGCGAGAGACCGCCGACGAAGCCGCCCTGCCACGCGAGCGAGAGCTCCCGCCGCGGCAGTGCCGTCTTCTCGAGATCGGCGAGGCCGGGGAGGAGGGTGCGGACGTGGTCGAGTTCGTCCTTGCCGACCGCGGAGACGACGCCGACGACGTCGCAACCGGACGGCGCGGTCTCGACGAGGTGCCTGGCGAGTTCCTCCGCGTAGCGGCCGATGCCACCCGGGACGGGGGCGACCACCTGGTCCACGATCACGCGGAGCGTCGTCATTGCGAGGCGGTCCTTCCGTCGGTCGCGGACGGTGGGGCGGTCCGCGGAGGACCCGACCATACCAGGGCAGACCGGGAGCCCAGCGAGCGCACCGTGCCCCGGTAGGCTGGTCCGATGCCTCGCTCTCTCCGCATCGTCATCGTCGGACCGACGCACCCCTACTCCGGCGGGATCGCCGCACACACCACCACCGTGGCGCACCGGTTGCGGGCGGCCGGGCACCAGGTGCACCTGATGTCGTGGAAGGCGCAGTACCCGTCCTTCCTCCGCGGTGGCACCACCCGGGTGCCCGGTTCCGAGCCCGAGGTCGAACCCTTCGCGTCGACCACGGAACGGTTGACCTGGTACAACCCGCTCACCTGGCTCCGGGCCGGCTTCGCGATGCGGAAGGCCGACGTCGTGCTGGTGACCGGCGTCACGCCGTACCACGCGGTGCCCTACGCAGCGATGCACGTCGCAGCCGGTCGTCGTCCCCGTGGCGTCGTCCTCGCGCACAACGTCCTGCCGCACGAGCCGGGTCGGTTCGACGAGCGCCTCGTCGGCGCCATGTACCGCCAGTACGGTGCCGTCCTCGTGCACAGCGACGACCAGGCGGCACTCGCACGGCAGGTCGTCGGCGACGGTGCCGACGTGGACGTCCGCGTGGCGAGGCTCCCACTGCCGGACTTCGTGGCCGGCGACGACGCACCGGCCACGCCGGGCGCCCGCACCGACGCGGACCTGGTGACCGTCGGGTTCTTCGGGATGGTCCGGCACTACAAGGGCGTCGACCAGCTGATCGAGGCCGCCGCTCGCGTCCCCGGCGTCCGCGTGGTCGTGCGCGGCGAGTTCTGGCAGCCGGTGGAGGAGTACCGCGAGCAGGTCCGCTCGCTCGGCATCGAGGACCGCGTCGAGATCGTCGACGAGTACGTCGCGATGGCGGAGATGGGGGCGATGATCCGCGGGTTCGACGTCGTCGCGCTGCCGTACCGCACCGGGTCGTCGTCGTTCAACGTCGCGCTCGCCAACCGCTTCGGCACCCCGGTGCTGGCGTCCGACGCCGGCACGCTGGCGCTCGACGTCCACGACGGCGTGGACGGTCTGGTGGTCCCCGCGGACGACGTGGACGCCCTCGCGGCGGCGCTCGAACGCATCGTCCGCCCCGGCGAGCTGGAGCGTCTGCGCGCGGGGGTCGACCAGCACGCGTCGGACCGGATGTGGACGGACTACACGGACACGGTCGCTGGTTTCAGCGAGCGCTGACCGCGCGCGGTCACGGCCCTGGCCTGGAGGCACGGATCACGTGAGCCGATCGGCACACGTGATCCGTGCCTCCATGCCGACGGCACGTGGCTGATCGCGAAGGCGAGCTGACTTGCCCTCGTGTGCGCGCTACGCGCGCCGGCGGATCGCGGCGGCGACGCCCGCGACGGCGAAGTCCGCGATCGCGTAGAGCAGTCGCGACAGGATCGCCGCGGTGACCGCGACGCCCGCCCCGGTGACGGACGCGAGCACCGCGGTGAGCACGAACTCACGGACGCCGATGCCGGCCGGGAACGGGATGAGCAGCACGCCGAGGGCGAAGGCCAGCGCCATCGCGGCGATCGACGGCACGAAGCTGCGAGCCGGGTCGACGCCGAGGCCGATCAGGACCAGCCAGAGCTGCACGCCGGCGAACAGCCAGTTCGCGGCCTGCAGCCCGGAACTCTGCCCGGCCACGCGCCAGCCGTAGGTGAACTGCGCGTCCGGTCGCCGGAGGATCCGGAGCGCGAGCCGCACGCCGAAGCGCATCACCGGCGGCGTGAGGCAGACGAGGAACGCGACGCCGACGATCGGCAGCCACCAGTAGTCCTCGAGCAGGTGGACGTCGATGAACGGGACGAGGACCGCACCGAGCCCGAGGCCCGTCGCGATCGAGACGAGCATCGAGATCAGCGAGAGCACGATGGACGACGACTTGGCGAGTCCGACCTCACCGGCCATCTGGGCCTGCGCGGCGATCGGCCACACCGAACCCGGCAGGTACTTGCCGAGCTGACTGACGAAGAACACCCGCCCACCGCGGAGCACGGGCAGCCGGATGCCGAACGCTGGCCAGACGACGATCCACGACAGCATCGAGAGGACGAGGGCGACGATCACCGCGAGGAACGCGAGCACGAGCCACACCGGGTTCATCGACGCGACCGCGTCGGAGACCTCGGTCCACTTGCCGGCGACGTACAGGACGCCCGCGACGACCACCGCGACCAGGAAGGCGATCTTGATGCCGTTGACGGCCCAGCGTCGCCACCCGCGGGTGGCGACGGCTGGTTCGTCGTCGGTGGTGAGCGTGGTCGGTCGGTCCTGCGGGGCGGTCACGCTGTGAGCGCCCCCGCCTGCACAGCGGCGGCCAGGGCGTCACGCCAGTCGCGCATCGGTGCGAGCCCGGCGCGCGACCAGCCGTCGTGCCCGAGCACGCTGTACGCCGGTCGGGGAGCGGGGCGGACGAAGGCGGCGCTGTCCGTCGGCAGGACGCGCTCCGGGTCGAGCCCCATCTCGGCGTAGATCGCGCGCGTGAAGTCGTACCAGGACGCCTGCCCGGAGTTCGTGCCGTGGTAGGTGCCCGCCGGTGCGTCGGACTCGACCAGCTCGACGATGCGCGCGGCGAGGTCACCCGTCCACGTCGGCTGTCCGACCTGGTCGGTGACGACGCTCACGGTCTCGTGCGATCCGGCCAGACGGAGCATCGTGGCCGCGAAGTTCGGGCCGTGTGCGCCGTAGATCCACGCGGTGCGGACGATGTACGACGAGTCCGGGGCGATCTCGCGGACGAGCGCCTCACCCGCGGCCTTCGTCCGCCCGTAGGCGTTGATCGGGTCCGTCGGGGCGTCCTCGGCGTACGGCGCGGTGCCGTGTCCGTCGAAGACGTAGTCCGTCGAGACCGTGACGAGCTTGGCGCCGTGCCGGACCGCGGCCCGGGCGAGCAGCTCCGGCCCCGTGGCGTTCACGGCGTGGGCTTCGGCCTCGTGGGTCTCGGCGTCGTCGACCTTCGTGTACGCGGCCGAGTTGATGACCACGTCGTGTTCCGCGACCGCCGCGTCGACGGCCGCCGGGTCGGTGATGTCGAGGTCGGCCCGCCCGAGCGCCGTCACCTCGGCGTCACGGAGTGCGTGCTGGAGGTCCTGGCCGAGCATGCCGCTCGCGCCGGTGATGAGGTAGCGGGTCATGCGAGGGCCGCGCGCTCCTTGAGCGGCTCCCACCACGCACGGTTGTCGCGGTACCACTGCACGACGTCGGCGAGACCCTGGGCGAACGGCACCTGGGGCTCGTAGCCGAGCTCGGCCTGGATCTTCGAGATGTCGACCGAGTACCGCAGGTCGTGGCCGAGGCGGTCGGCGACGCGGTCGACGTACGACCAGTCCTTGCCGGTGGCCTCGAGCAGCATCTCGGTGAGCTCCTTGTTCGTGAGCTCGGTGCCGCCGCCGATGTTGTAGATCTCGCCCGCGCGGCCCTTGGTGAGGACCATCGCGATGCCGCGGGTGTGGTCGTCGACGTGCAGCCAGTCACGGATGTTGTTGCCCTCGCCGTACAGCGGGACGTGCTTGTCGTCGATGAGGTTCGTGACGAACAGCGGGATGACCTTCTCGGGGAAGTGGTACGGCCCGTAGTTGTTCGAGCAGCGCGTGATCGAGAGGTTGAGCCCGTGGGTGCGGTGGTAGCTGCGGGCGAGCAGGTCGCTGCCGGCCTTCGACGCCGAGTACGGCGAGTTCGGCTCGAGCGGGCGGTCCTCGGCCCAGGATCCCTCGCTGATCGACCCGTACACCTCGTCGGTGGAGACGTGCACGAAGCGCTCGGTGCCGTGGCGGAGTGCGGCGTCGAGGAGACGCTGGGTGCCCACGACGTTGGTCTCGACGAAGATGCCGGAGTCACGGACGGACCGGTCGACGTGCGACTCGGCGGCGAAGTGCACGATCGCGTCGACGCCCGGGACGACCTCGTCGAGCTTCGCGGCGTCGGTGATGTCGCCCTGCACGAACGAGTACCGCGGCGAGTCCGCGACCGGCGCCAGGTTCTCGAGGTTGCCCGAGTAGGTCAGCGCGTCGTAGACCACGACGTCGGCGCCCTCGAGGCCGGGGTAGGCGTCCTGCAGGGTGCGGCGGACGAAGTTGGAACCGATGAAGCCGGCTCCTCCGGTGACGAGGATCTTCACGGGGTCTCCCTTGTGGAGTCGGTTGACGGAACGAGTGACGATTGTAGGGGACGGCGTCCTGGACGGACACCGGACGGTTCAGCGGAGCCGACGTCGGCGACGACGGACCAGCACGAACGCGCAGACGACCGCCGCCACGAACCCGGAGGCTGCGCTGAGCGCGATGCCCTCCCGGAGCCCCGGCGTGTGGTACCGGAGCTCCACGGTGTGCTTCCCCGCCGGGACCCAGACCGCCGCGCCGACGCTGTCCGCGCGGACCATGTCGGTGGTCGTGCCGTCGACGGTGGCGGTCCACCCCTTGCGCTGCAACGAGTCCGCCACCACGACCCACCCGCCGCCGGTCGCGTCGACCTTCGCGACCGTGGAGTTGACGTCGCTCGGCTGCAGCGACACGGTCGCCGTGCCGTCCGGGTCGGCCCGGTGGTCCGGGTCCGCGCTGAGGACGACGGTGTCGTCCGGCAGGGACTGGTCGGCGAGCTTCCGGACCAGGCCGGTCGTCGTCTTCTCCACCACCGTGCTCGAGGCCCAGCGGACGCGCGGGAGCGCGTTGCTCCGCTCGTAGATCGTGGCGTCGCCGGTGTGCACGACCGAGACGCCGTCGCCGGCGACCGGGCGGGTGACGCTGATGACCGCGTGGCCGTCGTCGTCGGTCCCGATCGGGACGACCGAGTTCTGGCCGGTGACCGTGATCGTGAGGTGCCAGGCGGTGTCCGCCGGGATGTCCGAGCCCTCGAGGGCGACGTTCCGCGGACCGCCGAGACCGGGCACCCAGCTCTTCGTGGACGCGAGGGTCTCACCCGAGCCGTCGGCGATCGCCGAGACCGTCAGCTCCATGCCGCCCGGCGCGAGGGTGGTGGCCGGGGGACCGGTGAACGTGATGCCGTTGACCGGCCCCGTCTCCGAGCCGGACTCGACCGTCGACCGATCGGCGGTCAGGTCAGTCCAGGTCGTCCGGGTCGGTGCGGCCTCGGTCGTGCCGGCGATGACCGCGGACGGGTCCGCGATCATGTACTTCGTCGCGAGCCGGTCGAGGATGCCGGAGTCGGCGAGCTCGGGCATCAGGTTCGGGCTCAGCGTGAGGTACGTCGCCGTCGGGTAGGTGTCCGGGTCGACGGCGCCCATGAGCTGCTTCCACTCGGCCGTCTGGAACGTGTGACCGGTGACGGACCGCATCTGGAAGTACGAGGCCGCCCCGAGGATGGTCGCGTTGCCCGTGGTGGTGTAGCGGTCCTGGTCGGAGACGTGGTCCTTGAGGTAGTCGATCGCCGGGGCGTCCGGGTAGAACGTGGAGGCCGGTGCGATCGGCCACCACGGCTTCGTCGCGACGACCGCCGGGGCGGCGACCATGGCGGCGACCGCGCAGGCCGCGACGACCATGACGACGCGGGAGCGGAACAGCCAGACGAGGCCGACGGCGATCACGGTGCCGATCCCGACGAGCCCGATCGCGAGGATCTCGAGCTTCACCTGGTGGACGTAGCCCTTCGGCACGTGTCCGAGGGCGTTGAAGGTGAACGCGCTCGCGCCCACCGCGGCGAACAGCACGACGGCGATCGCAGCGATGCGGCCCGTGCGGCGGAGCGGCGAGGCCGTCCGGAAGCGTGCGAGCTCGGCGCGCAGGTCGTCCCCGTCGACGAGCCGACCGAAGCCGACGCCGGCGAGGGCGGCTGCGATGAAGAGCACCACGCAGCGCGCACGGCCGATCGGGTTGCTGTTGAAGACCGGGAGCTCACGGACGGCCGAGAGCACCGGGCCGCCGAGGTAGACGACGACGATCGCGAACGCGAGGAGCGCCGTGGCGATGGCGACGATCCCGACCGTGCGTCGGGCGACCAACGGGGAGGGGACACGATCGGTGAGGGGCCGCACCGCGGGCCGGATGAGCACGGCCGCGGCGACGAGGACGACCGCGGCGATGCCGATGTACGAGTACTCCTCGACCGGGTTTCGCACGCCCCACGACGCGCCCGACGCCTGTGCGAACGAGATGTCCTGCACCCAGGCGGTCACGAGCGGGAACGCACCGAGGCCGTTCGGACCGCGCTGTGCGCGACCCGAGAAGTCCACGACGCTCAGGGCGTTGAGCGCGAACGGGACGAGCTGCCACGCGGAGAACAGCACCCCGACGACGATGCCGCCGACCGCGATCCCGGCGCTGCCCAGCACGCCCCGCCAGTTCCGGTGCGCGACGATCGTGCGGGCGACGAAGAACGCGCCCGCGAAGAACAGCGTGTACCCGACGACCGCCGGGAACCCGCCGAGCAGCATCGCGGCGAGCGTGCCGCCGACGCTGAGGAGGTCGCGCTTCCGCAGCTCGACGGCCGCGCGGTCCACCGCCCAGAAGACGAGCGGGATGAACGCGGCGACACGGGTCTGCGGCCAGTTCGACCACGCGACCATGAAGCCGGACGACGCGTACACGAGCGAGGCGATCGGCCAGCCGGCACGGGTGACGCCCCAGCGGCGGAGCAGGAGCGACATGCCCACCGTGACGGCGACGATCTCGAGGAACTTGACCGCCCCGGGTGCGTACGACAGCGGCAGGATCCACCACGGCAGCGACAGGGGCGAGAACTGCCCGGAGTCGGGGACGCCCCCGAGGGCGGTGCCGCCGGCGACGTAGGGGTCCCACGCCGCGAAGACGCCCTGGTGCGCGAGGGTCGCGAGCAGCGACGTCTGCGGGGCGTTCGAGTCGAGCGGGTCGCTCGTGTAGATGTTCGTCGACGTGACGCTGTCGCCGAGGGTCTGCGCCCATGGGGTGTACCGGCTGAGCAGCCCGGTGTTGAGGAAGGTCCCGTGCCCGGTGAGTGCCGGTCCGATCGTGAAGACCACGAAGGCGGCGAGGGCTGCCCACGCCACGATCTCGACCCAGGACCGCGGCCGGCGGATCCACAGGGCGAACCGGGTCCCCGGCGCCAGTCGGTCCGTGTGTGCGGTGCGCTCAGTCGCCATAGCGCTGGAGCTTCTGCAGGTCGAGCTGTTCCTCGGCGAGCGTGCGGTTGAGCCTGGTGAGGTCGGCGACGACGCCGATCACGACCGAGAGCACCGCGGTGATGAGGAGGACGACGCCGAGGATGATCGACTGCAGGTGGTTCCCACCGGTGTCCGTCGCGAGGAGCACCAGGTAGCGGATCAGCGGCCAGAGACCGAGCGCTCCGAGCACGGCGGCGACCCAGAGGAAGAGCGCCATCGGGCGGTACATCAGGTAGACGCGGGCGATCGCCGACCCGGACTGGAACATGTGCTGCCAGATGTTGCTGAACAGGCGGGACTCGCGGGTCTTCGGGTTCGTGGTGATGGGCACGGACGCGATCGCGAGGCGCTTGTACCCGGCCTGCACGATCGTCTCCATGCAGTAGCTGAAGCGGGTGACGATGTTCAGCCGGATGAGCGAGTACTTCGAGTACGCGCGGAACCCGCTCGCCGCATCGGGCAGGTCGAGGCCGGCGGCACGCGACGCGACCCAGGAGCCGAAGCGCTGCATGAGCTTCTTGAAGCCGGAGAAGTGCTCGATCGTCCGGGTCTGGCGGTCACCGATGACGATCTCGGCCTCCTTCCGGAGGATCGGCTGGACCAGCTCCGCGATCTGCGCCTGCGGGTACTGGTTGTCGCCGTCGGTGTTCACGACGATGTCGGCGCCGTGCAGGAGCGCGTAGTCGACGCCGTCACGGAACGACCGCGCGAGGCCCATGTTCGTGGTGTGGTGCACGAAGTGCCGGACACCGTGCTCCTTGGCGACCTCGACCGTGCGGTCGGTGCTGCCGTCGTTGATGACCAGGATCTCGATCTCGTCGATGCCGTCGATCTGCTTCGGGATCGAGTCGAGGACGCTGGCGAGGGTGTTCTCCTCGTTGAGGCAGGGGATCTGGACGAATAGCTTCACAGGCTCGCTTGGTCTCGTTTCGGGCGGTCGCGGGGCGCAGAACCAGAACAGCCTATGCGACGGGGGCAAACGGCGCGTGACGACCATGAGGGTGAGTCGGTTCCCCGGAGTGTGGTGTACCAGTCGGCTTGCTAGGCTGCCCCGGTGCAGATCCGCGAACTGAAGATCCCCGGCGCGTGGGAGTTCACGCCCGTCCAGCACGGCGACGCACGAGGAGCATTCCTCGAGGCGTACCGCGCCGACGTCCTCGAAGAGACGATCGGCCACCCGCTGGACCTCCGACAGGTGAACATGTCGATCTCGTCGGCCGGTGTGGCCCGCGGGATCCACTACGCCCTCGTCGCGCCGAGCCAGGCCAAGTACGTGACCGCCGTCCGCGGCGCGTTCATCGACTACATCGTCGACATCCGCGTCGGCTCCCCGACCTTCGGGCAGTGGGACTCCGTCCGGATCGACGACGTCGACCGCAAGGCCGTCTACCTGTCCGAGGGCCTCGGCCACGCGATCGTCGCGCTCGAGGACCAGTCGACCGTGAACTACCTGGTCAGCGCCCACTACGACCCCGAGCGCGAGAAGGGGATCACGATCCTCGACCCGACGGTCGGGTTGGAACTGCCCGAGGGGCTCGGTGAGCCGGTGCTCTCCGAGAAGGACACCAGCGCTCCGACGCTCGAGGAAGCCGCGGCCGCCGGGCTGCTCCCGACGTACGAGGAATGCGTCGCCTACACCGAGTCCCTGCGGACGAAGAAGTAACAGGAGAGAACGTTGAAGGGCATCATCCTCGCCGGGGGTTCCGGCACCCGTCTCTGGCCGATCACCAAGGGCATCAGCAAGCAGCTCATGCCGATCTACGACAAGCCGATGGTCTACTACCCGCTGTCGACGCTGATGATGGCAGGCATCCGCGAGGTCCTGGTCATCACGACGCCCGAGTACAACGACCAGTTCCGCGCCCTGCTCGGCGACGGCTCCTCGCTCGGCATGGACATCCAGTACGCCGTGCAGCCCAGCCCGGACGGCCTCGCGCAGGCCTTCGTCATCGGTGAGGACTTCATCGGCGACGACAGCGTGGCGCTCGTCCTCGGCGACAACATCTTCCACGGCACCGGCCTCGGCACGAACCTCCGGAAGAACACCGAGGTCGACGGCGCGACGATCTTCGCGTACCACGTGGCCGACCCGAAGGCGTACGGCGTCGTCGAGTTCGACGACGCCTTCACCGCGGTCTCGATCGAGGAGAAGCCGGCGGAGCCGAAGTCGAACTACGCCGTCCCCGGTCTGTACTTCTACGACAACAAGGTCATCGAGATCGCGAAGACGATCGAGCCGAGCGCGCGTGGTGAGCTCGAGATCTCGACCGTCAACGAGCGCTACCTCGAGGCGGGGGAGCTCGGGGTGCAGGTCCTCGACCGCGGCACCGCCTGGCTCGACACCGGGACGTTCGAGTCGATGATGCAGGCCTCGGAGTACGTGAAGGTCATCGAGGACCGTCAGGGCTTCAAGATCGGCTGCATCGAGGAGATCGCCTGGCGCAACGGCTGGATCGACGACGCGCAGCTCGCCGAGCTCGCCGCGCCGCTGGTCAAGGGCGGCTACGGCGTCTACCTGCAGCGGCTCCTCTCCGCGTAGTCGCTCTCGTGGCGATCTTCAGACGCCGCCGTCGCGACGCGACGCCCTCCGGCTCCGGCCTGGAGGCGCGACCCGCGTCCGAGACGGCGGCGTCGCCCGTTCTCGTGGCCGGGTTCGACGGCACCCTGCCGCACCTGGACCGCGCGGTCACCGTGGTCCTGGTGAGCCGGTCGGACCGGTACGAGCGACTGCCCGCGACGGTGGCGGCGGCCCGTCGGGCCTTCGGCCCAGAGGCCGACGTCCGTGCCGTCGGGTACGTGGCCGACGCCTCGCCACGGGACGCCCCGCAGCGCGGCCTGCCGTGGGTACGCACCGACCCGGTGGACGGCATCGGGTCCGCGATCAACGCCGGGGTGTCCGGTGGGGTCGGTCGCGTCCTGCTCGTCGTCGACTCCACCGTCGGCGTCACCGACCAGGACCTGCAGGTGCTCGCCACGGCGGGCCACGACCGTGTCGCCCAGGCGCGCGTGTGGTTGGCCGACGGCAGTCGTCGGCACGGATCTCGATTGCTCCGACCGGGGGCGCTCCCCGGGACGGACGACGATCCGGGTTCCCCGCCGTCGCCGGACGTCGCCGCAGCCGTCTCGGACGCGCGCCTCGCCGACGGGATCCGGACGGCACGGGTGTTCGCGGCTGACCAACCGGTGGTCGCGGTGCCGGGTGCAGCGCTGGTGCCGGCGCCGTGCCTCCCGGACGAACGCATGACGGTCACGGCCTGGACGCGAGCGGTCGCGGACCGGACCGGGCAGGACCCCGTCGTGACGTGGGCGGTCGAACGGTCGGCCGAGGCAGGTCGCACGATCGACCGCACCGTCGTCGACGCGTTCGCCGCCTGGCGCGACCGCGAGCCGGAGCCCGGCGGCTCGGGTGTCGTCGCGGGTCCGCCGCTGCCACCATGGGGCGCCCGTCCGGTCGTGCCCGCGCCGCAGCGGACAGTGTCGACCGACCAGCTCGCGTGGTCGCTCAAGATCGCGGCGCCCGCCGGACCCGAGGGCGACGGTTGGGGCGACGTCCACTTCGCCGCCGAGCTCGCCGGGGCCCTCGAACGGCTCGGACAGCGGGTCCGCGTCGACCGGCGGGACGCCCACGTCCGTGACGACGACGGCACGGACGACGTCACGCTGGTGGTGCGCGGCCTCGACCGGGTGCCGCCGAACCCGGCGTCCGTGAACCTCCTGTGGGTCATCAGCCACCCCGACGACGTCGTCGACACCGAACTCCGTTCCTTCGACGCGGTGTTCGCGGCGGGGCCCGTCTGGGCGGCAGCGGCGGCGGAGCGATCGGGTGTCCCGGTCACCACGCTGCTGCAGGCGACCGACCCGGCGGTCTTCCGTCCGTCCCCGCCGGCCGGACCCGATGCCGGCCGGGTGGTCTTCGTCGGGTCGACCCGGGGTGCCTCACGCCCGGTGGTGTCCGACGCGGTCGCGCTCGGTGTCGATCTGCGCGTGCACGGACCCGGGTGGGAGTCCGTCGTGCCGGAGCCGATGCGCGGGGCGTCGAGGTTGACCCGGGCCGAGGTCGCCGCGTCCTACGCCTCCGCGCGGGTGGTGCTCAACGACCACTGGCCGGACATGGCCGCCGGGGGCTTCGTGTCGAACCGGGTGTTCGACGTGCTGGTCTCCGGAGGAGTCGTCGTCACCGATCCGGTCGAGGGTCTCGACGACGTGCTCGACGTCCCGACGCTCGCGGTGGCTCGGTCGCGGGACGACCTCGCCGCCCTGCTCGACCCGGTGCGCCCGTGGCCGACGCCCGACGAGCGCGCCGCGGTCGCCGCCCGCATCGCCACCGAGCACTCGTTCGACGCCCGAGCCCGGGTCCTGCTGGACGCCGCCCGCGCAGAGCGGGCCCGCCTGCGGCGCTGACCTGCCGGGGCGCGAAGCACCGACTCGGTGCGCGTGGACGACGCCGACGCGCTACTTGCGGGTGACCCAGCGCGCACGCACGGCGAGACCGACGCGCAGCACGAGCCGCAGCGGCCACAGCCACCACGCCCGGTACTTCCGCGACAGGAACCGGTAGGCGCTGCGGTGGTGCTCGATCTCCATGCGGCGCCGGTTCGACGACGTCGAGTGCGCGCCGGTGTGGGTGACGACGGCGGTGGGCACGTAGACGTTCGCCCGTCCGGACAACCCGACCCGCTGCCCGAGGTCGACGTCCTCGAAGTACATGAAGTACGACTCGTCGAAGCCCCCGAGTTGCCGGAACAGGTCGGTGCGGATGAGGAAGCACGCGCCGGACAACCAGCCGGCCTCGCGCTCGACGACCTGCGTGGTGGACCAGTACCGCTGGCTCCACGGGTTCGCGGGCCAGAAGCGCGAGAACGCCGCGTGGCCGAGGCCGGTGCGGAGCGAGGGGAGCCGCCGGGCGGACGGGTAGGTCTCGCCCTGGTCGTCGAGGATCTGCGGCCCGAACGACCCGCCGTCCGGCAGCCGGTCGGCCGCGGCGACGAGTTCGTCGATCGACCCCGGCTCGAGCACGACGTCGGGGTTCGTGACGAGCAGGAAGTCCGGCCGCACGTCGGGCAGGACGTCGTCGAGCGCGGCGAGGGCGGCGTCGATCCCGCCGCCGTAGCCGCGGTTCCCACCGGACGACACAACGACGGCGCCGTAGGACTCGCCGATCGCCCGGAGGGCGTCGAGGTCGGCTGACCCGTTGTCGGCGATGACGACGGCGACCGGCGACGTCGAGGCGGCTTCGATGCTCGCGAGGAAGGGCCGGATCGTCTCACCGGTGTTGTAGGTGACCGTCAGGACGGCGACGCGGATCATCGTGCACCCCCGACGGCCTCGTAGGCACCGACGTGGACGGCGGCCGTGGCGTCCCAGGTGAAGTCGTCGGCCCGCCGGAGCGCGGCGGCCCGGTGCGACGCGACGAGCGTGGGGTCGTCGAGCAGCGACGCCATCGCGGCTCCCAGCGCCGAGGCGTCGGGCTCGGTGTACACCGCGGCGTCGCCCCCGACCTCGGGCAGCGAGAGCCGGCGGGTGGTGAGCACGCACGCCCCGGTGGCCATCGCCTCGACCACCGGCAGGCCGAAGCCCTCGCCGAGCGACGGGTACACCACGAACTCCGCGCCGCCGAGGAAGCCGGAGAGGTCCTCGAGCGGGAGGTACCCGGCCTCGACGACGTGGTCGGCGTCCTGCAGCGCATCGAGCCGCTCGATCGCGGCGTCGTCCCAGCCCCGCGCGCCGGAGAGCACGAGCCACGGTGTCGGCGACCCGGTCGCGTCCCGCGCACCCCGCACGGCGGCGTACGCGTCGAGCAGCGCCGTGACGTTCTTGCGCGGCTCGATCGTGCCGAGGAACGCGATCCACGGGGCGTCGTCGGGGAGTCCGGCGGCGATCCGGGCGTCCTCGACCTCGGCCGTGGTCGGTTCGTGGAAGCGGGTGCGGTCGACTCCGAGCGGCGCGACCCGGACGTCGGCGCGGATGCCGGTGACGACGCGCGCGGCCTCGGTCGCGGTGGCGGCGCTCGGCACGATCACGACCGGACGGGTCCGCAGCGAGCGGCGGCTCCACCACGTGAAGAACGTGCGCTTCAGGCGCGAGTGCCACTCCGGGTTGGAGAAGAACGTCGCGTCGTGCAGCGTCACCACCGACCCGCGTCGCCACGAGAACGGGAACGTGTAGTGCGGCGAGTGCAGCACGGTCGCACCGAGTCGGCGGCCGAGTGCGGGCAGGCCGGTCTGCTCCCAGAGGAAGCGCAGCGGCACCGAGTCGGTCCACGCCGGCGCCCGGTGCACCGTGACGTGCGGGGCGATCTCGGCGAAGTGCGACGCGTGCACCGGCCGGACGACCAGGTGGACGTCGAGGTCGGGATCCGTGAGGTGCGAGACGACGCCCTCGACGTAGCGTCCGACGCCGCCGAGGTTCCGCGGTACCGCCGTCCCGTCGATCAGGACGGTGAGCTGCGGCACGCGTGGTTCCTTCCGTGCGGGAACGCCGCGGCCGGTGCCGTCGACGGGGGAGTCCCCAGGATAGCCCGCCGCGCTCATGCGCTCGGGTCCACGGCGCTCCGTGGGACGGACGCGACCCGCGTCTGACGGAGCCGGTGCGCGAGGTGCGCGGGGAGGTGTCCCGTGACGTCGGCCAGTGCTGCCAGGACGAGTCGCGCCTCCCGTCGGGTGCTGCCGGCGGCCAGTCCGCGCAGGCCGCGGACGAGGGTCCGGGCACCCGCACGGAGCACCGTCGACCACGGCGCGTGCCAGAGGGCGACGACCACCCGGTTGCGTGCGTTGCGGAACACGAACAGGTCGCTCTGCACGCCCGACGACGCGGAGTGGTCGTGCTCGACGACCGCGTCGCCGGCGTACTCGACGCGCCATCCACGGCGTCGGAGCCGCCACGCGAGTTCGGTGTCCTCGTAGTACATGAACAGCGACTCGTCGAGGAGTCCGACGTCGTCCAACGCGGCTCGTCGGAGCGCTGACGCGCCGCCGGAGAACCCGAAGACCTCGCGGTCGGCGGCCCGGTCGACTGCAGCGAACCAGTCGCGGTCCATGCCGTTGCCGTCGCGGTCGACGCGCACGCCGGTCGAGTTGAGACGGACCTCGCCGTCCGGCGACGGCAACCACAGGTGGCCGTCGTGGTCCCGCAGCGCGCGTCCGGTGGGGGATGGTGAACCGGACTGGAGGCGCGACCAGCGTCCGGCGAGCACGATGCGGCCCGTCACGGCCGCGACCGCCGCGGGGGCGGCGTCCAGGTGGTCGCGGAGGGCCGCGACGAAGCCCGGAGCGGGCTCGGCGTCGTTGTTGAGGAGGACCACGATCTCGGCGTCCGTGTGCCGGATGCCGGTGTTCGCACCCGCCGCGAACCCGCCGTTGGTTTCACGGACGAGCACCGTCGCCTCCGGCAGCTCGCGTCGGAGCACGGCCACGGAGTCGTCGGTCGAGCCGTTGTCGACGACCACGACCTCATCGGCCGCGCCGTCGTCGAGGACGGCACGCACCGCCCGCGTGGTGAGGTCGGCGCGGTTCCAGTTGACGACGACGACCGCGGTGCGGCTGGCGCCGTCGGTCGGGGTCAGCCGAGCTCCTCGATCGAGGGCTTCGCGTAGACGGTGCCGACGGCGTCGCCGAACGACGGGACCTCGAACGAGTCGCACTCGGGCAGGTCGTGCAGGTGTCGTCCGGCGGAGTCCATCATCGACACGTTGATGAAGTACTTGCCGGTGCCGAAGTTCGTGTCCGCGATGCGGAGGCGGAGCTTCCGGCGACCGTGCAGCGGCTCGAGGTGGATGCCCATGATGCCCGTGGTGGTGCCGTAGACGACCTGACCGGCGGTGTTGTTGATCTGCACCGCGGCCTCCCAGTCCTCGACGCGGTCCAGGTGCTCGAACTCCATGTCGACGATGAGGTCGTCACCGGGGACGACCGGAGCGCGGTGCTCCTTGCCCTCGACCGTGACGGTGGCGCCGAGGACGGTGCCGCGACCGACCGCCACGTCCGCGCTGAGCTCGTCGGAACGGCGCTCCTCGAGGACGTCGCGGAACTTGCTGACCGCCTGGATCGCGTCGCCGTCGTGCAGGACCTTGCCCTTGTTGAGCAGCACGACGCGGTCGCACATCTCCTGCACCTGGCTGAGCGAGTGCGTGACGATGATGATCGTCTTGCCCTGCTCCTGGAACGACCGGATGCGGTCGAGGCACTTGCGCTGGAACGCCTCGTCGCCGACCGCCAGGACCTCGTCGACCAGCAGGACGTCGGGGTCGGTGTGCACGGCCACCGCGAAGGCGAGTCGCACGTACATGCCGGATGAGTAGAACTTCACCTGGGTGTCGATGAAGTCGCCGATCCCGGAGAACGCGAGGATGTCGTCGAAGCGCTCCTCGGTCTCCTTGCGGCTCAGGCCGAGCAGGCTCGCGTTGAGGAAGACGTTCTCGCGGCCGGACAGGTCCGGGTGGAACCCGGCGCCGAGCTCGAGCAGCGCCGCCAGACGCCCGCGGCGCGCGACCGTGCCGGACGTCGGCTGGATGATGCCGCCGATGGCCTTGAGCAGCGTGGACTTGCCGGAGCCGTTCTGGCCGATGAGCCCGACGGTGGTGCCGGCCTGGATCGACACGGTGACGTCGTCGAGTGCCCAGAAGTCCTGGCGGTGCTTCCGGCCGGCGCGACCGAGCGTGACGATGCGCTCGCGGATGGTGTTGTCCTTGCGGACGACGAACCGCTTGCGGACGTGGTCGATGACGATGACGTCGGGGCGCTCGGCGGTGTCCTGGCGCGTGGTGGGGGAGACAGGTGTGCTGATGGCCATGGTCTAGAGCTCCTGCGCGAAGTTGCCCTGCAGGCGGGAGAACACCCGCTGCGCTCCGAGCAGGCAGAAGAGCCCGATCACGAAGGCGATGCCGAGTCGCAGCATGAGGTGGTCGGGGTACGTGACCTTCGCCGGGTCGTGCAGCCAGATGGCGTTCTGCATGCCGAGGACCGACAGGGTGAGGGGGTTGTTCGTGTAGATGGCGAGGACCCAGTCGACCTTGAGCCGCTCGATGACCATCGAGTACGAGTACACGATCGGCGAGGCCCAGAGCAGGACCATGAGGCCGACGTCGATGACGAACTGCACGTCGCGCAGGTAGACGTTCAGGGCCGAGAGCACGAGCCCGATCGCGGCGCCGTAGACCAGGATGACGAGCAACGAGGGGATCAGGTAGACGAGTCCGCCGTGCCAGGGGAACAGACCGAGCACGATCGTCGCGGCGATGAGGATGGCGAACTGGATGACGTAGTTCACGAGGGCGGCGCCGACGCTCGCGAGCGGGAAGACCTCGCGCGGGACGTAGACCTTCTTGATCAGGCCGGAGTTGCCGACGATCGATCCGGTGGAACCCGCGACGATCTCGCTGAACAGCGTGTACGCGCTCAGGCCGGTGAAGACGTAGATCGCGAAGTTGTCGATGCCCTTGGCCGCGCCGAGGATCTGTCCCATCACGAAGTAGTAGATGAGGAGCTGGGTCAGCGGGCGCACCAGCGTCCACACGAACCCGAGCGCCGAGTCCTTGTACCGCGCCTTGAGGTCGCGGCGGATGAGCATCCCGAGCATCTCGCGCTGCCGGAAGACGTCGCGGAGTTCTCGCCAGGTGCCTCGGATCGCGCTCGTCGGGGCGCCGACGACGACGAGGGGTTCCTTCGCGAGCGCCGCCATGCGGGCTTGATCGACCATTCGTCTCTTCGTTCGTGGGGGCAGGACCGGAACAGCATACTCACCACAGCGATGGGGAACCGGAGTACGCCGGCGCCGAGCGACACGTGTCGTTCGCCCCCGTGCGGGGGTGAATGTGCGCAGGAGCAACCCTCAACCTTCACTTTGGGGTTACCGTTGACGCAACCCGGACCCTTGTCAACATCCACAGGACGGCCCGTCAGCATGCAGCTTGCTCCACGGCCGATCGCTGCGCTCGCGGTGGTCGGTGCTCTCAGTCTCCTCGCGGCGGGTTGTTCCGCCGGCGGAGACACCGATCCGACGCCGAGCGCCACGCGGTCGGCCTCCGCCACGACGACGCCGTCGCCGACCCCCACGACGACGGACGGGGTCGGCGAGCCGTCGTCCGGTGCCACCGCGGGCGACGACGACGTCCCGACGGCCTTCCCCGGCTCCGGACAGACGACCCAGCCCGACGTCGACCCGTCGGACTTCCCGGCCACCGCCGTCCTGACGTTCTCCGGCTGGGACGCCGGCAGCAAGACCCTCCAGGCCGGCGGCCTGGTCTCCGGCACCACCGACACGTCCGGCACCTGCACCTTCACGGCGAAGAAGGGCACGGTGTCGCGGACCGCCACGAGCAAGGCCGAGGCGAGTGCCTCGTCCGTGAACTGCGCCCAGGTGTCCTTCCCCGCGAACCAGGTGTCGACCGGCACCTGGTCGATCACCCTGAAGTACACGGTCGGGTCGAAGTCGACCACGTCCGACCCGATGACGGCGGAGGTGCCGTGATGCGATCCATCCGAACGAAGGACGGGCGACGCCGCCCGCTCCGCGCGACCCTGGCGCTCGTCGCCTCCCTGGCGGTCGCCGCCGGCGGCCTGACGATCGGCACGATCGCGGCGGGGAACGACGGCTCCGAGTCGGCCTCGGCCGCCGTCGCCGCGAACTTCGACCCCGGCTACATCATCAGCGACGCGAACTTCTACAACGGGTCCGCGATGAGCGCCACCAGCGTGCAGTCGTTCCTCAACAGCGTCGCCCCGAACTGCAAGCAGCAGTCCGGCGGCCCGGTGTGCCTGAAGAACTTCGTGCAGAGCATGAGCGCGATCCCGGCGGTCTCCGGACGGTGCGCGGCGATCGCCGCCGGGTCGAAGTCGGCGGCGACGATGATCGCCCAGGTCGGCGCGGCCTGCGGGATCAGCCAGAAGGTGCTCCTCGTGCTCCTGCAGAAGGAGCAGGGCATCGTCACGACGAACGCCCCGACGAACTACATGTACCTGCACGCCACGGGCTTCGCCTGCCCGGACACGGCACCGTGCGACCCGAAGTACTTCGGGTTCGGTCAGCAGGTCTACGCCGCGGCGCTGCAGTTCAAGCGCTACCAGGCGTCGCCGACCTCGTGGGCGTACCAGGCCGGCCGGAACAACTCGATCCTGTACAACCCGAACGCCGCGTGCGGCCGGAAGACCGTGTACATCCAGAACGCGGCCACCGCCGGGCTGTACATCTACACGCCGTACACGCCGAACACCGCCGCGATGGCGAACCTCTACGGCACGGGCGACAGCTGCTCGGCCTACGGCAACCGCAACTTCTGGCGGATGTACACCGACTGGTTCGGCTCGCCCACGGGCGGCTCGTCCCCGATCGGGTTCGTCGACGCCCAGAGCGGCGCAGCGGGCGGCACGATCTCGGTGCGCGGGTGGACGGCCGATCCGGACACCACCGCCCCGATCAAGGCGCAGTTCTACGTCGACGGTGTCGGCAAGGCCTCGGTGCTGGCGGACGCGACGCGAGCCGACCTCGCCGGCCAGCTCGGTGCGAACAACACGGCGCACGGGTTCCAGACCACGCTGACGGGCATCGCACCCGGGAGTCACAACGTCTGCGTGTTCGGCATCAACGTCGGGCCGGGGGCCAACACGCTGTTGAACTGCGGCGACGTCACCGTGCCGTCCTCGGCGCCGGTCGGCAGTCTCGACACGGTCACGGGCGGCCAGGGGACCATCGCCGTGAGCGGATGGGCGCTCGACCGTGACTCGTCGGCTGCGACCGCGTACAAGGTGCAGGTCGACGGTGTCGGCGCGATCGCTGCGACCGCCGACGTCCAGCGCGCGGACATCGCGGCGAAGTACCCGGGCGCGAGCTCCACGGTCGGGTTCTCGAAGACCGTCCAGAACGTCGCAGCGGGGACCAGGACGGTCTCGCTCTGGACGCAGGACCGACCGGGCTCCGTCTGGGTCAGGGTCGCGCAGAAGGCGACCACGGTCACCGCCAAGACCGGCGCGACCGGCGCCCCGCGGGGCTCCTTCGAGTCGGCGACCGGCGGCGCCGGGACCGTCGCGCTGAAGGGCTGGGCGATCGACCCCGACACGTACGCCTCCGTGCTGTACAAGATCCACGTCGACGGGGTCGGTGCCGCGGCCGGGACCGCGAACGCCGCGCGCAGCGACGTCGCGACCGCCTACCCGAAGTGGGGCTCGGCGCACGGGCTCGCCACGACGCTGACCGGGATCGCTCCCGGGAAGCACACCGTCACGGTGTGGTGGCAGGACCTGCCGAGCGGAACCTACGTCAGCGCCGGCACGAAGACCGTGACCGTGGGGACCCCGCCGTCGAGCGGCGCCACCGGGGGGAGCGGCCCCGTCACCGGCGCGTTCGAGCAGGCCACCGGCGGGGCCGGGACGGTCGCGATCACGGGCTGGGCGATCGATCCGGACCGGTACGACCCGGTGCTGTACAAGATCCACGTCGACGGGGTCGGCGCCGCGGCGGGCACCGCGAACGCCGCCCGGTCGGACATCGCGTCGTCGCACCCGGGCTGGGGTTCGGACGTCGGCCTCGCCACGACCCTGACCGGCATCGCACCGGGCACGCACACCGTCACGGTCTGGTACCAGGACCTCCCCAGCGGCACCTACGTCAGCTTCGGCACGAAGTCCGTGACGGTCACGGCGACGAGCAGCACGAGCACCGGCAAGACCGGTGCGGTCTACGGCGCGTACGACGGCGTGACCGGGGGCAAGGGGACCGCACGGGTCACCGGCTGGGCCATCGACCCCGACACGTTCGCTCCGGTCAAGTACAAGATCCACGTCGACGGCGTCGGGGCGACCGCCGGCACTGCCGACACCGTGCGCACCGACGTCGAGAAGGTCCACCCCGGCTGGGGCTCCGACGTCGGGCTGGACGTCTCGCTCACCGGCCTGACGGCCGGCAAGCACACCGTGCGGGTCTGGTACCAGGAACTCCCGGGCGGGGTCTACAAGGACTTCGGCACGAAGACGGTGACCGTCTCGTAGGTGGTGACTGACAGACGGACGGGAGGCACGGTGCCAGCTGGCACCGTGCCTCCCGTCCGTCGACCGGTCCGTTCCGTCAGCCGCGCTGCCGGAGCCGGCGCGCCACGCGACCGAGGCGGTCCAGCACCCGGTACTCGGCGGAGCGCGTCAGGGACTCGTAGCGCAGCGCGATGGCATCGCGTTCCGACTCGGCCGCCTGACGGGCCGCGTCCGCGGCGCGGCGGCCGCGGTCGAGGACGGCGACCGCCTCCTCCGAGACGATCAGCCGTTCGTTGATCTGGTGGACCCCGGAGCGGTGCACGTCGCGCTCGTGGGCGGTCTCGCGGAGTTCCTCGCGCTGCAGCGTCGCCCAGCGCAGGAGCGGCGCACGATCGCCGGTGCGGCCGTCCGCCCGCTCGACCGCCGCGTCGAGGGACGACCGGACCTGTTCGGCGCGGGCGGCGTAGGAGTGCCGCTCGACGACCACGGCGTGCAGCCGTTCGACGAGGGCGTCGCGCTCCGCGGTCGGCATCGCGATCGCACGCTCGAGCGAGGCCGCGTCGGTGAACACCGGCACGTCGCCCAGCCCGAGCTCGTCGAGTCCGAGCGCGCAGTCCGTGACCGGGAGGGCACCGCAGGCGAGCGACTCGTACAGCCGGGAGTTGAGCGTGCCGAACTCGGCGGCCGGCGCGATCACGTCGTCCACCACGAACGCGGCCGCGCGGTAGACCTCCGGCAGGGCGAAGTACGGCACCGCGGCGCGCAGTTCGACACCGGGGGACGGCTCGACGTGCTCGACGTTCGCGGCGAACCACACGACGGGCTCGGCGGGCGCGATCTCGAGCAGGACGTCCTGGACCCGGCGGCGGGCACCCCAGAAGTTGACGGTCGTGACGGTCCGGTCGCTGCGCGGTGTCGGGGTGCCGGCGGTGTCGGTCGGTTCGGTCGGTTCGGTCGGTTCGGTCGTGAAGAGGTCGAGGTCGACGCCGATCGGCACCACCTCGACCGGGCCGTCGTACACGGCGGCGAGGGCGTCCCGCGCGATCGAGGACGACGCCCACACGGCGTCGTACTCGGCGAGGTAGGGGAGCGAGGCCCACTGCGCCGTCCAGTTGCGCACCCACGCCACCGTCGCGGTGCCGGCCGGCACGAGACCCGGCACGAACGACTCGATCATGCTCACGAGCACCGTCGTGTCCGCCGGGACCTCCTCGGTCCAGCGGCCGATCGGCCAGAAGTCGACGCCCCAGCCCGCGGACCGGAGCGCCCGGGCCAGCCCGAGCGCGACGAACAGGTCGCCCTTGCCCTCGGTCGGGTCGTCCGTCGAGACCGCGAAGCGGATCGTGCCCCTCGGGCCCGTCGCGTGGTCGCCGCGTGCGATCGCGGCGTACTCCTCGGCGAGCGGGGACGATGCGGGGGAGGACGGGATCGAGTGGTGCGACACGAGTGCCATTGTGCACGACCCGGACCCGACCTCAGCCGAGCGCCGTGCTGCGCCTTGTAGGGTGATGTCGGCCGACGGGCATCCCCGACGGTCGCATCACCGATCCCTGCCGCTGGCGCGGCAGCCGCTGGAGGAACCCGCCGTGACAGAGCGCAAGCCGGGAGTCGTGTCCGTCGTCCTCGTGAACTACAAGGGCACGGACGACACCCTGACGAGCATCGCCGAGCTCCGCAAGCAGGACTGGCCGCAGGACAAGCTCGAGGTCATCGTCGTCGACAACGGCTCCGGTCCGGAGCACGTCGGACGGCTGAAGGCCTCCGACCTCGACTTCACCTTCGTCGACTCCGGCGCCAACCTCGGGTTCACGGGGGGCTGCAACCTCGGTGTCGAGCACTCCTCCGGCGAGATCGTCGCGTTCCTCAACAACGACGCCCGTCCCGACACCGGCTGGGTGCGCGAGGCGATGGCCACGTTCGCCTCCGGCGCGGACATCGGTGCGGTGGCCTCGAAGGTCCTCGACTGGGAAGGCGTCAACGTCGACTTCACCGAGGCCGCGATGACCTGGTACGGCATGGGCTACAAGCCCTTCGCCGGCTCCCCGGACACCGGCCGCTGGGAGTCCGAGACCGACGTGCTGTTCGGCACCGGCGCGGCGATGTTCATCCGCGCGGAGCTGTTCGAGCAGCTCCGCGGGTTCGACGACCGCTACTTCATGTTCTACGAGGACGTCGACCTCGGGTGGCGCCTCAACCTGCTCGGCTGGCGCTTCCGGTACCAGCCGAAGTCCGTCGCGTTCCACAAGCACCACGCGTCGATGAACAAGTTCGGCGACTTCCGCGAGACGTACTTGCTCGAGCGGAACGCCCTCTTCACGCTCTACAAGAACCTCGGCGACGAGCAGCTCGCGGCGGCCCTCCCCGGCTCCCTCGCGCTCGTCGTCCGCCGCGCGATCGGCCGCGGCGAGCTCGACTCGACCGAGCTCGACCTCCGCAACCCGGGCGACGACAGCGTCCCGACGATCCCCGTGCCGAAGACGAGCATGGCCGGCATCTACGGCGTCGACCAGTTCGTCGAGCAGCTGCCGTCGATGACCGAGTCGCGCCGCGAGATCCAGGCGAGCCGTGTCCGCAGCGACCGCGAACTCCTCCGGCTGTTCGGCAACCGCGACGAGCCGGCGTACCCGATCGAGAACTACCTCGCCGGCTACGACAAGATCGTGCACTCGCTCGGCGTGCTCGAGGTCGGCACCCGCCGCCGCGTGCTCATCATCACGGGCGACTCCATCGGCGAGAAGATGGCCGGCCCGGCGATCCGGGCCACCCAGATGGCGAAGCAGCTCGCGACCGAGCACGACGTCCGCGTGATCAGCCTGACCCGTTCGTCGCCGATCGACCCCTCGTACGAGGTCGTCACGGTGCCGCACCGCCACCCGCGCCAGATGGTCGAGCACGAGGCCTGGGCCGACGTCATCATCGTGCAGGGCCACGCGCTCCGCCTGTTCCCGGTGCTCGAGTCGACGCGCAAGATCCTCGTGGTCGACGTGTACGACCCGCTGCACCTCGAGCAGCTCGAGCAGGGCCGGAGCGACGACGTCGACCAGTGGAACCGCCAGATCCTCGACGCCTCGGACACCCTGAACCACCAGCTCGAACTCGGCGACTACTTCATCTGCGCCTCCGAGCGTCAGCGCATGTTCTGGCTCGGCCAGCTCGCCGGCTCCGGCCGGGTGAACGCCCGCACGTACTCGCGCGACGCCGACCTCCGCTCGCTCATCGGTGTCGTGCCGTTCGGCCTGTCCTCGACCCCGCCCGTGCACGACCAGGCGCGGGTCAAGGGCGTCGTGCCGGGCATCGGCAAGAACGACAAGCTCGTCGTCTGGGGCGGCGGGATCTACGACTGGTTCGACCCCATCACGCTCGTCCGCTCGATCGCCCGGCTCGCCGAGCGCCGCCCGACCGTGAAGCTCTTCTTCATGGGCGTGCAGCACCCGAACCCGGACGTCCCGGAGATGGACATCGTCGCCAAGGTCCGCGCCGAGGCCGACGAGCTGGGCCTCACGGGCAAGCACGTGTTCTTCAACGACACGTGGATCCCGTACGAGGAGCGCGGCGCCTACCTGCTCGAGGCCGACGCCGGCGTCTCGACGCACTACGAGCACCTCGAGACGACGTTCTCGTTCCGCACCCGCATCCTCGACTACCTGTGGGCGCGCCTGCCGATCGTGACGACCGCGGGCGATTCCTTCGGTGACCTCGTCGCGGAGCAGAAGCTCGGCATCGCCGTGCACGAGCAGGACATCGACGGCCTGGCCGCGGCGCTCGAGACGGCGATCTACGACAAGAAGGCCCGTACCGAGTTCATCGGGAACGTCGACCGCGTCCGTGAGCAGTTCACGTGGGAGAACGTCCTCGCGCCGCTCGTGGAGTTCTGCCGGAACCCCGTCCGCGCCGCCGACAAGTCCGTGCGGGAGACGACGGCCCAGGTCGAGGCGCACCAGATGCGCGTCCGCGTGCCGGACCGCAAGAAGCTCTACGGCATCCGTCACGACGTCGGCCGCGCGGTGCACTACTTCCGCACCGAGGGCCCGCGCAGTGTCGCGGGCAAGATCAAGCGGCGCCTGCAGAACCGGTGACCGGAGCGGCTCCCACGGCCCTCGTCGTCGTCCCGACGTACGACGAGGCCGAGAACATCCAGAGCGCCGTCCGAGCGATCCTCGAGGCGGTCCCGACGACGCACGTGCTCGTCGTCGACGACGGCAGTCCCGACGGGACGGCCGACCTCGTCCGGGCGATGGCCGGTGACGACGATCGCGTGCACCTCATCGAGCGCAGCGGCAAGCTCGGCCTCGGGACGGCGTACGTCGCCGGGTTCCGCTGGGGGCTCGAACGGGGCTACCCGGTGCTGGTCGAGATGGACGCCGACGGGTCGCACCCGGCCGACCGGCTCGCCGCGCTGATCGGCGCCGTGCAGGACGACGAGACCGTCGCGCTCGCCATCGGGTCCCGCTGGGTCCCCGGGGGCTCCGTGGTCGACTGGCCGCTCCGGCGCGAGGTCCTCAGCCGCGGCGCGAACACCTACGCCCGGATCGCGCTCGGCGTCGGCGTGCGTGACGTCACGGCGGGGTTCCGGGCCTACCGTGCGGACACCGTCGCGCGCATGGACCTGGCGTCGGTCGACTCGAAGGGCTACTGCTTCCAGGTCGACATGACCCTGCGCGTCGACGATCTCGGTGGACGCATCGTCGAGGTGCCGATCCGGTTCCGGGACCGCGTGCACGGTGTCTCGAAGATGAGCGGTTCGGTCGTCGGCGAGGCCATGCTGCGCGTCACGCAGTGGGGACTCCAGCGGCGCTTCGGCCGCCGGCGGCACACCGCGCGCTGACCGTCGCGCGCGCGTCGCGCTGCGCGCGCCGGCCGGTCCGCAGTGTGCGAGGTTCCGCGCACGGTGGGACCGTCCGCGCCTCGCACCACGCGCGGAACCTCGCACAGTACGTCGCCCTCGCACCGTGCGAGCCACAGGCGGCCTGGAGGCGCGTTACGGCGCCGCCACGCGCCTCCAGGCCGCAGTGTGCGAGGTCTCGTGCACGGTGCGAGCCGTGTGTGCCCGCACCGTGCGCGGAACCTCGCACCGTACGTCGCCCTCGCACCGTGCGAGGGCGCACCGTGCGCGACGCGACGCAGCTCCGGCGCGCAGCGCTCGTCAGGTGCGCGGCAGGTGCCGCCGCCAGGACCGCCGTCGGGCCGCGATCACCAGCACGGCGACGAACACCATGAGACCGGCGCCGTGCAGCAGGTAGCTCTCGGCGGCGCTCGTCACCCCGAGGAGCACGAGCACCGCAGCCGGCCACACGTACGCCACGCCCGGGAACGTCGTCGCGGTGACCCAGGCCCGGGCGAACGCGAGCAGTGCCGTGACGCCGAGGATGATCGTGCCGGCGAGGCCGATCTGCAGCCAGGCGTCGACGAACGCGTTCAGACCCGAGGTGAACCGGGCGCCGGCAGGGTCGATGAAGGTGACGTAGGGGACGACGGCCTCGTGCGGCCAGGTGCCGACCCACCCCCAGCCCTGGATGGGGTACTGCCCGACGAAGACCCGGATCTGCGACCACAGGTCGACGCGGGTCGCGGTGCCACCGGCCGCGCCGATCTCGGCGAGGACCCGGTGCCGGGCGAGCACGCCGACGACGAGCATGAGCAGCACGAAGCCACCGAGCACGCCGTTCACGACCGGGCGGGTGGTCGGTCGAGCGTGCCGCAGGGACCAGAGCGCGAGGGCGGTCACGGCGAGGGCGATCATGGCGAGGCCGGTGATGGGGGACTGCACGAGCATCAGCGCGATGACGGCGAGGGCGGTGGAACCGATCGCGCGCCACATCGTCACCGAGCGGGTCAGGAACTCGACGACGAAGGTCACGAGCGCCATCGCGGCGATGAACCCCATGAAGTTCCGGGTCCCGCCGACGCCCTGGATCGGCCCGCCGTAGGCGATGTTCCCCTGGATGCCGAACGCGGGGATCGGGGTGTCCAGGACGAGGCCGGACAGGACCTCGAGTCCTAGGGCGACGACGAGCAGGATCCGGAACGCGTCGCCCGAGGCCCGGATCACCTGCACGAGGTCGCGCCCGAGGGCGAGGTACAGTCCGAGCCCGATGAAGCACACCGTGCCGACGAGTCCGCGGAGCGCCACCCAGGAGTACTCGCTCCAGAGCACGCTCAGCGCGCAGTAGCCGACGAAGGCCATCAGCGACAGCGGGAGCACGCCGTGCCACTCGATCCGGTACCGCTGGCCGAGCAGGCTCAGCCCGGCGAGGACGAACAGGGAGACGAGCACCGCCCAGACGCCGGCGCGGCCGACGAGGGCCTGGACGGTGGGCTGTCCGAAGGCGAACAGGACGATGACGGTGGCGAGCGCCTGGCTGAACCGGCCGCCGGCGGAGAACCCGATCCAGGCGGAGAGGTAGCGCCTGGCGAGCAAGCGCTTCGTCAGCCGTCCGTCCGTCACCCGTCCATCTTGGCGTACGCGCCTCCGTGCTGGGCCATCGCGGAGCGTCGATATCGCCGATGCGTGATGACTCGGCTACGGTCGGCGGACGATGGACGACGAACAGATCCCGAGGCCACGGCCGGTCATCGCCGTCGTCAGGGCGCTCGTCGGGGTGCTCGGCCCGGTCCTCGTCGGTGCCGGTGTCGTCGCGCTCACGTGGTGGCGACTCGGCCCGGTCACGCGCACCACGGTCTGGGCGGAGGACGGCGGCATCTTCCTGCGCGAGCGTGTGGCGATCGGACCCGTCGACTCGCTCCTACACCCCTACGCCGGGTACCTGCACCTCGTCCCGCGGCTGCTCGTGGACCTCGGGTGGGCGATGCCGATCGAGGACTACGCCCGCGTGCTGTCACTGGGGGCGTGCACCGTGGTCGGTGTCGTCGCAGCAGCGGTCTTCGTCCTGGCGCGCGACGTCGTGCCGTCGTGGCCGTTCCGGCTCGTGCTCGCGGCGGTCCCCGCGATCCTGCCGCTCGCGCCGTACGAGATCGCCGGCAACGCCGCCAACCTGCACTGGTTCCTGCTCTTCGTTGCGCCGTGGTGCTTCGCGTACCGTGCCCGGACCTGGTGGGGGAGTGCCGCCGTGGCGGTCCTGGCCGGGTTCGTGGTGCTCTCCGAGCTGCAGACGGTGTTCTTCCTGCCGCTCCTGCTGCTCGCGTGGTTCCCGCTGCGCGACGCATCGGGCGCACGAGCCTGGCCGCGCGCGCTCCCGGTGACCGTCGTCGCGCTCCTCGGCGCCGTCGCGCAGGTGTCCACTGCCCTGACCGACCACCGGGAGTCGCGTCCGGGGTCGCCCGCGTTCGCGGACGTCGTCGCCGGGTGGGTCCTCCAGCCGTTCGCCGGCGCGTGGGACGCCGACGTGCGGGCCGCGGTCCGGTTCGTCGTCGCGCACGGCTGGGCCGGTGTCCTGGTGCCGTTGGCGCTGCTCGTGCTCGTGGTCGTCGCGGCGGTCCTGGTCGGACGGTGGCGGGCCCGGTGGACGATCGTCGCGCTGGCGCTCGGGTCGGGCGGCGTCTGGTGGGCCGCACTGCTCGCGAACGGCGGAGCCACCCTGGGCTGGTCGCACCCGGTCGCGGCGCTCGAGGCCGTGCCGCCGCTGCGCTACGCGGCGGCGTCCGGTCTGCTGCTCGTCGCGGCGGCGGTCGTCTCGGCGAGCGTCCTCGTCGGCTGGCGGACGCCCGTTGCGCCCGCGACGGGGCAGCGAGGACGGACTGGAGGCGCGGCTCGCCTCGTCGGGGCGGTGGCCGGTTGGTGCGTGGTCGCCCTGGTGGTCGCCGCGGCGGTGGGCAACGCAGCGCCCGGTGACACACGACGGAGCGGCGGGCCGGTCTGGGCGGGGGAGATCCCGGCGGCCGTGACGGCGTGCGACGGCGATCCTGCGAAGGTCGTCCCGGTGCGGACCGCCCTGTGGGCCGCGGACGTGCCGTGCAGCAGGCTGCTCAGCAACTGATTCTTCAGCGGCTGACGGCCCGGCGGAACTCGCGCTTGGCGGGCGGGGTGCGCGGGCCGTCGCCGGTGGAGCGGGGTTCCTCGCCGACGAGCACGATGCGGGTCTTGATCGCGATGAGCGCGAAGAGCACCCAGTTGCCCTGGTAGAGCAGGCGGGACTCGGCGACGGACTGCACGAGCAGCGCAACGACGACGAGGAGCGGCAACAGCGACACCGGGTCGAACGCCCGCGGCGACAGGGTCTGGTCGTACCCGATCCGCGTCGCGGAGGACCACGAGCGGTTCAGGGTCGTGACGACGTACAGCGCGAAGAGGAGCAGGCCGATGATCCCGGTCTGCATCCACACGTCGAGGTACGCGTCGTGTGCCTGCAGGTAGGTCACGCCCTTGCGGTGCGCGAGGTCGGCGAGGGTCGGGATGTCCGGCCACCAGTACCCGATCCAGCCCCACCCGACGACGGGGTGCTGGTCGACCAGGCCGAGGACCCGCTGCCAGATCTCGCCGCGGCCGGTCGCGTCCGCGCCCTTGCCGAGCAGCTCCGACACGGTGCCACGGGCCAGGAACCCGACCACGGCGACGACCACGGCGGCCACGAGCACGACGAGGTACCGCGGTGTCCGACGTTCGGTCGGCACCCGGCGGATCCAGAGCGTGACGACCAGGGCCACCACGACCACGAGCGCGGCGGCGAGCACGGTCGACGAGCGGGTCAGCAGCAGCACGGCGACGGCCACGACGAGCCACCCGATGGTCCGGTTCCGACCCATCCGTCCCTCGGCGAACTGCACGGCGACGGCGATCGCTGCGAGCAACGCCACCATCGCGAGGAGGTTGGCGTTGCCGGGCAGCCCCTGGATGCGCCCGCCGGTGAAGAGCTCGGCGCGGGAGAAGTAGAACGCGTCGGGGATCTTCGCGTCGCCGTAGTGGGTCCAGATCGGGGCGATCGGGTGTCGGACCACCACGGCGACGAACGCCTCGAACACGAGCGACAGCATGAGGACCCAGCGCATCGCGAGGCTGACGGCGTCGAGGATGCGGCGCCACGTCAACGTCGAGGCGATGGCGAACGCGATCGCGGCGCAGATGACCTGGACGGTGATGCTCGCGATCGTGGCAGGCCGCCAGTGCGACCAGACGACGGACAGCAGGCACCACGCGAGGAAGAACCACAGCGAGCGGGGCGTCCGCACCATCGGCGGACGGGCGCGCACGAGCACCGAGATGCCCCAGGCCGCGACCGCGGCCCAGAGGATGCCGGCACCGACCCAGGTGAGCGTGTTCGGCACGGCGTCGCCGGCGAACAGGACGAACAGCACGGTCGCCCCGAGCGCGAACGCCTCGCGCTCGGGAACGGTCCCGCGTGCCAGCGGCCAGGAGTTCGTCACCGAGTCAGGGTACGTGTTCACCGGCACGACCTACTTCCCGAACGCGCGGAGGGCCCCCGCGATCTCGTCGCCGAGGTAGGGCGAGAGGGTCTTCGCGAACGTGTTCGTCAGGTGCGTCGGATCCCGGTGCACGAGGACACCGCCGATCACCGCCGGACAGACCGTGGGGGTGCAGTAGTAGTCCGTGAGGTCGATCGTCCGGACCTTGCCCGGCAGGCGGGCGGCTGCCTGCTCGGAGCCGTCGAACAGCCGCAGCGCGTTCGCCCGACTCGAGTCGCATCCGCTCGTCGTCGCACCGGACATCTGCCCGACGCACGCGACGACGTCCGGCCGTGCCGTCGGGTTGTCGCGGAGCGCGATGATCGGGATGCCCACGTCGGCCGCCGATCGCCAGGCATCCACGAGCCCGTCGACGACGGTGTCGTCGTTCGACTTGCCGGCGGGCGGGATCACCGCGCCGTTCCCGGTGGAGTGCGTCACGATGACGCCGTCGAGGTCGGAGTGCGACCGCAGGTACGCCATCGCGTTCTGCTTCCAGCCGTTGCAGTCCGCGACCTGCTCCGCCGACCCTGCCTTCTGGACGGCGGTGGTCAGGTAGCAGCTCTGGTGTCCGGCGACGTCGATCCGCCAGTTCTCAGCCTCGGCGATCCGTTCGTAGGTGTCGACGAGCACGTTGTTGTGCGAGTCCCCGATCGCGATCAGGTGCTTCGTGTACCCGGTCTTCGGGCCGAGTGCGCACACGTTGAACGCGTCGGAGTCGTTCGACCAGCACGCGGCCCGGTTCGCGTCGTCGTCGAGCGCGTTCGCGGCGGACGGGACGCGGACGTCGGCCAGGGCCGGGTTGACGCACGGGTCGCTCGAGGAGATCAGTGCCGCCGCGCCGAAGCACCGCACGTCGCCGCGGCCGAGTTGCTTCGCGAACTCGGCCGCCTGGACCTGCTGCACGTGCAGCGCGGTGAGCGAGGCGACCCCGAGTGCCACGACGACGACGGTGCTCAGCGCACCGTAGAGCGCCACACGGCGCGGTCGGAGCGCCTTGACCCAGCGGGAGAACCGGAGCGGCTCCTCGATGCACAGCGTCGTGATCGAGGCGACGACGACGGCGCCGACGAGGATCGCGACCTTGTCCTTCGTCGTGAGCTCGTGCCGCAGGACGATGGGCACGATCACGACGGCGGGCCAGTGCCAGAGGTACACCGCGTAGGAGATGCGACCGAGGAAACCGATCGGTGCGAACCTCCCGATCCGCTGGAGCCCGGACCGTCCACCGAAGAGGACGACCAGGGTCGCGGAGACGACCGGGAGCGCGGCGGCGCTGCCGGGGAACGGCGTCGCCGCGGTGATCACGACCAGCGAGAGCACGAGGCCCGCTGCCCCGACCCAGGCACCCACCACCCGCACGACGCGGGCCGGCAGGGTCCGGGGGGCCGCCAGCGGGACGGTCGCCGCCAGACCGCCGAGCGCGAACTCCCACGCCCGGGTGGCCGTCGAGAAGTAGGCGATGCCGGAGGCCGTCTGCGTCTGGACGATGCTCCAGGCGAACGAGAGCACGACGACGGCCCCGAGCACGATCCGCACGACGGTGACGGCGGACGTCCCGCGGCGGAGGGACCGTCGGACGAGCCAGAGGGCGGCGAGCAACAGCAGCGGCAGCGCGATGTAGAACTGCTCCTCGACCGACAACGACCAGAAGTGCTGGAACGGCGACGCCTGGTTGCCCTGTGCGAGGTAGTCCACCGAGTCGGCGGCGAGCTGCCAGTTCTGCACGTACACGGTCGACGCGATGAGCTCCCGGCCGTACTGCCCCCAGAGGGCGCTCGGGACCCAGAGGAGCACGGCGGTGCCCGTCGCGACGATCGTCAGGAAGGCGCCGGGGAGCAACCGCTTCGCCCGGCGTGCCCAGAACCCGGCCAGACCGATCCGGCCGGTGGTCACGAGCTCCCGGAGGAGGTGCCCGGTGATGAGGAAGCCCGAGATGACGAAGAAGACGTCGACGCCGACGAACCCGCCGGGCAGTCGGCCCGGCCACAGGTGGTAGAGGACGACCGCGAGGACCGCGAACGCGCGGAGCCCCTGGATGTCCCACCGGGTCGCGTCGGTCGTCCCGGTGGCGGTTGTCCGGAGCGCCCGTCGGGTGGGTGCCTCCGCTGTGCTTGCTGGCATCGCGGGAGAGTCTAATGTGACCGCCGATAGGCTCTGTCCCATGTTCCTCGGCATCACGAACACGCCCCGCGACTACGCCTGGGGGTCCGTCACCGCGATCCCCGAGCTCCTCGGCCGGACCGTCACCGGGGCCCCGCAGGCCGAACTCTGGCTCGGTGCCCACCCCGGCAGCCCGAGCGTGGTCGTGAACCCCGCGATGGTGGGCGGTGCCGACACACTGCTCGACTGGATCGCCGCCGAGCCGCAGGACGCGCTCGGGGCCGACCGCTCCGGGCTGCCCTTCCTGCTCAAGGTCCTCGCGGCTGCGGCGCCGCTGTCCCTGCAGGCGCACCCGACGCCGGAGCAGGCGCGCGAGGGCTTCGAGCGCGAACAGGCGGCCGGGGTCCCGATCGACGACCCGGCCCGCAACTACAAGGACCCGTTCCCGAAGCCCGAGCTCGTCGTCGCGCTGAGCGAGCGGTTCGAGGCGCTGAGCGGCTTCCGTCCGGTCGCCGAGACCCTCGCCGAGGTCGAGGCGCTCGACGCCGGGTCCGGTCGCCTCGGACCCCTCGCGGTGCACCTGCAGCACGGACTCGAGGACACCGTCCGCTGGCTCGAGACCGCGGACTCGTCGGCCCAGGCGATCGTGCAGGCCGTCAGCGACCTCGCCGCGGCGCTGCCCGACGACGCCCTGACGCCGAACACGGCGACCGTGCGGGACCTCACGTCGAGCTACCCGGGCGACCCGGGCATCGTGGTCTCGCTGCTCATGCACCGCGTCACGCTCGCCGCCGGTCAGGCCATGTACCTGCCCGCGGGGAACATCCACGCCTACCTCGACGGACTCGGCATCGAGCTGATGGCCCCGTCGGACAACGTGCTGCGGGGTGGCCTCACGCCGAAGCACGTCGACGTGGCAGAACTCCTGCACGTCCTCGACTTCACCGCGTACCCGGCCCCGCTGCTCGCGCCCGAGCCGGTCGACGCCGGTGTCGAGCGGTTCGCGCCGGACGGCGTGGGCTTCGCGCTCCTCCGTGTCACCGGCGACGGACGCCCGGTCGGTCTCGGCAGCGGTGGGGTGGCACCGCTCGTCGGGCCGTCGATCGCGATCTGCACCGCGGGTGCCGTCACGCTCGTCGGCGCGACGTCGGCGACACTGCTCCGCCAGGGGGAGTCCTGCTACATCACGCCCGACGAGGGCGACGTCACGGTCGAGGCCGACGGCGGCAGTGGACTGGCCTCGACGGTCTTCATCGCCACCGGAGCGTGAACACGAGGTCGGGCAACACCGTCCGCTAGCGTGGCCAGCATGAGTTGGCTGGTCACCGGCGGTGCCGGGTACATCGGGTCCCACGTCGTCCGAGCGCTCCGTGCAGCGGGGATCGACACCGTCGCGTTCGACGACCTGTCGAGCGGTTTCCGGGCGTTCGTGCCCGACGACGTGCCGTTCGTGCAGGGCACGATCCTCGACGGCGAGCTGCTGGCCCGGACGCTGCGCGACCACGCGGTGACGGGCGTCGTGCACGTCGCCGGCTTCAAGTACGCCGGCGTCTCGGTGGAGCGGCCGCTGCACACCTACGAGCAGAACGTCACGGGCATGGCGACGCTGCTCCGTGCGATGGCGGAGAACGACGTGCGGAAGGCCGTGTTCTCGTCGAGCGCCGCGGTGTACGGCACGCCGGACGTCGAGACGGTCGTGGAGTCCACCCCGAAGGCCCCGGAATCGCCGTACGGCGAGTCGAAGCTCATCGGCGAGTGGCTGCTCCGCGACATGGAGGTCGCCGCCGGGTTCACCACGACGTCGCTGCGCTACTTCAACGTCGTCGGCTCGGGGGAGCCGGACCTCTACGACGCCAGCCCGCACAACCTCTTCCCGCTCGTCTTCGACGCCCTGCTCGCCGGACGGACCCCGCGGATCAACGGCGACGACTACGACACGCCGGACGGCACGTGCGTCCGCGACTACGTGCACGTCGCCGACCTCGCCCACTCGCACGCGATCGCCGCGCAGAAGCTCGAGGCCGGCGAGACCCTCGAGCGCGCGTACAACCTCGGCAGCGGCGACGGGGTGAGCGTTCGCCAGATCATGGACGCCATGGCCGCCGCCACCGGGATCGCGTTCGAGCCGGAGATCGCACCGCGACGCGCCGGGGACCCCGCACGGATCGTGGCGACCGGCGAGGCCGCGGCACGAGACCTCGAGTGGTCGATGCGCCACACGCTCGACGAGATGGTCACCAGCGCGTGGGAGGCCCGCCGCAACGTCTCCTGAGCGCTCGAGGGGCGGTCGGTTGTCCCCCGAAGCCCGGACAGACCGGCCGCGACACGCCCGTACGGGGGACATGACACGCCGGAACGGTCAGAGCCTTCTATGATCCGCGACTTGACTCTCGCGAATGACACCGCTGTAATTACAGGCAACGACAGCGATCGTTGTGGTCCCGTTATCGAGACGTCAGGGGTGATCAGGGTGAACGGTTCCGACTTCCACGCCGGAGTACCGGAGGACTGGCACGTCGACCCCGTGTCGCTCGGCGTCCCGGGCGTCCGGCGTCCAGAGACCGACGACGAGGAGAACCCGCTCGCGTGGCAGGTCGACTCGCTCTGCGCGCAGACGGACCCCGAGGCGTTCTTCCCCGAGAAGGGCGGATCGACGCGCGAGGCGAAGAAGATCTGCACCTCGTGCGAGGTCCGGGCGCAGTGCCTCGAGTACGCGCTCGAGAACGACGAGCGCTTCGGCATCTGGGGCGGCCTGTCCGAGCGCGAGCGCCGCAAGCTGAGAAAGCGCGCTTAACCGCGCACCCGAGCGGTCACGGCGCGCCAGCGCCGTGCGAGGGTGCGCCGAGGAGCCTGCGACGAGGACGCCGGGACCGGCCATCGATCGCGCGACGCACACCGTGCAGTGATCGTCTCCACAGGTTCACGGCGCGCCGCCGTCCGCAGGCCGAGCCGCGCCTCCAGACCGTAGAGTGACGCCCGTCATGCAGCCCAGAGTCACCGCGATCCTCGTCGCCGCCAACGGGGCGGACCACCTCGACCGGACCCTGGACGCGCTCGCCGCCCAGACCCGCCACCCCGAGAACCTCGTCGTCGTCGACCTCGGGTCGACCGACGGTTCGACCAAGGACCTGTCCTTCGGCGGCTCCGCCGAACTGCTGCGGCTGCCCGCCGGTCGGCCGTTCGGCGAGGCGGTCGCGCGGGGCGAGCGCGAAGCGCCGCCCGCCGTGGCGGACGAGCCCGTCGACGAGTGGCTCTGGCTGCTCGGACACGACAACGCGCCGTCGCCCTCGGCGCTCGCCGACCTGCTCTCCGCGGTCGAGATCGCACCGTCCGTCGTCGTCGCCGGCCCGAAGTCGGTGTCGGTCGAGGACCCGGCGGTGATCCGTGCGTTCGGCGAGAGCATGACCCGCTTCGGCCGCTCCCTCGTCCTCGTGCAGGACGAGCTCGACCAGGGGCAGCACGACCGGAACACCGACGTGATGGCCGTGGCCGCCGGCGGGATGCTCGTCCGGCGTTCGATCTGGAACGAGCTCGGCGGCTTCGACCCGGCGCTGCCCGACGTCGACGCCGCGCTCGACTTCTGCGTGCGGGTGCGCCTCGCCGGCCACCGTGTCGCCGTCGTCCCCGAGGCCCGTGTCACGAGCGCCGGCCCGATCGAGGAGTTCGGGCGCAAGCGCGTCTCGGAGCGTCGTCGCGTCCGGATGCACCGCCAGGCGCAGCTCCACCGACGGATGACCTACGCCTCCGCCGGGGTCCTCTGGATCCACTGGCTGACGCTCGTGCCGTTCGCGATCGGACGTGCGATCGGTCACCTCGTCGCGAAGCACCCCGCAGCCGTCAGCGCCGAGCTCTCCGCCGCCTTCGCCGTGGCCTTCGGGGGCGGCGTCGGGCGCTCCCGTCGGACGCTGGCCCGCAACAAGAAGCTCGGCTGGGCCGCCGTCGAGCCGCTCCGCGTGAGCTGGCGTCGGGTGCACGAGCGGCGCACGACCTCCCGGGACGTCGAACTCGCCCGGGTCGAGGACGCCCCCATCGCCCGGGCGTCGTTCCTCGGCGACGGCGGCATCTGGGTCGTCCTCGCCGCGGCCGTCCTCAGCGTCGTCACGCTGTACCCGCTCCTCGGCTCCCCGGCGCTGACCGGTGGTGGCCTCCTGCCGCTCAGCACCGACGTCGCCCGGCTGTGGCAGAACGTCGGGTACGGCTGGCACTCGATCGGCACCGGGTTCACAGGCCCGTCCGACCCGTTCGCGGCCGTCGTCGCGGTCCTCGGGTCGATCACCTTCTGGTCGCCGTCGACCTCGGTCGTGCTCGTGATGCTCGTCGCGTTCCCGGTCGCCGCGCTCGGCGCCTGGTTCGCGGTCCGCAAGGTCACGACCCGGACCTGGGTCCCCGTCGTCGGCGCGGCGCTCTACACGATCGCCCCGACCCTCGTCGGCGCCGTCACCAGCGGACACCTCGGCGCCGTCATCGCGCACGTCCTGCTGCCGTGGCTGTTCCTCGCCGTGCTCGAGGCACACCGGTCGTGGGCCTGGGCGTCCGGTGCCTCGCTGCTGTTCGCGGTGATCGCCGCCTCGGCCCCGTCGCTGCTGCCCGTCCTGCTCGTCGCGTGGCTCGTGTCGCTCGTCGTCGGTTGGCGCCGTGCGCACCGCCGGGTGTTCATCCCGGTGCCGGCCGCCGTCCTCTTCCTGCCGCTGGTGCTCGCGCAGGTCTCCCGCGGCAACGTGCTCGCGGTGTTCGCCGACCCCGGCGTTCCCTCTGCGACGCGTGCCCCGTCGGCGTTCCAGCTCGCCATCGGCCAGCCCGTGCCGGACTGGAGCGGCTGGCTGCCCACGACGTCCGGGCTCGCGCTCGCCGCGTGGATCCTCCCCGTCCTGATGGCCGTCCTCGCGCTGCCGGTCGCCGTCGCCGCGATCGGCGCGATGCTCGGGCACCGGTGGGCCGTCGCCGGGGGATCCCTCGTCGTCGCCCTGCTCGGGTTCGCGACCGCGTACGCGGCGACCCAGGTCACCGTCACGGGTGTGGGCTCGACCACCACGATCGTCTGGCCCGGCAGTGGCCTGTCCGTGTACTGGCTCGGGATCGTCGCCGCCGCGTGCATCGGCATCGACGTCCTGCCGCGGCTCGCCCCCGTCGCCGGCCTCGTCACGACCGTCCTCGCCGCCGTCACCGTGGCCCCGGCGTTCGGTGCGTTCTACCTCGGCAACGCCGTCATCCAGCCGACCACGGGCCGCGTCCTCAGCGCGTACGTGAACGCCGAGGCACAGGCGAACCCGGACGTCGGGACGCTCGTCGTCCAGCCGCAGACCGACGGCTCGCTCGCGGTGTCGCTCGAACGCGGTCAGGGCTCGACGCTCGACGACCAGTCGACGCTCGACTCCACCGCCCTGACGTTGAGCCGCTCGGGCTCGCAGCTCGCGACCCTGGCGGGCAACCTCGCCAGCCGGAGCGGCTACGACCCCGAGCCGGCGCTCCGGCAGCTCGGCATCAGTTTCGTCCTGCTCGACGACGCCTCGGACGACCAGGCCGCGCGCGACGTCCACGACCGTGCCGCCGGCGCGATCGGCCAGAACGCGCTGTTCACGAGCATCGGTGAGACGACCAGCGGCCAGCTGTTCCACTACGAGGGCGACGTCGACCGGCCGTCCACCGGATCGGCCGGTGCGCACGCCACCCACGTGCTCTACCTGATCGTGCTCGGCGTGGTCTTCGGCGCCGCGGCCCTGCTCGCCGTGCCGACGGCACCCCGGCGCCGCCGTGCCACCTCGAACGTCATCGAGGCCGAGGAACCCGCCACCACCTTCGACGAGGAGCGCGACGAATGAGCACCGACACCGCCTCCGTCCGCCGCTGGATCGTCCGCGGTACCGCCACCGCGATCGCCGTGGTCGTGGCCGCCGGTGCCGTCACCGCGGCGCACGCCCTCGGCACCGAGTCCGATCCCGGACGTCCGGCCGGCAAGACCGTCACCCCGGTGCCGGCCGACGCCGAGCGCGTCTGCGCGGGCAGCGCCCTCCGCCTGTCCGACGACGCCGGGAACGACGCGACGAAGGCCAGCACGGTCGGGTCCGCCACCGTGGCGACCGCGACCACGGGGTCGACGGTCGAGCGCTCCTCGCTCGACCCGTCGACGACGGGCGGCAGCGACCCGCGGCTCCTCACCGCCCCGGCGGGGAAGTCCACGCCCCAGGTCGCCGGCAGCAGCTACCAGAGCGTCTCGAGCGGCGACCTGGTCGGCGTCGGCGCAGCGTCCTGCGACGACCCGAGCCAGTCCACGTGGCTCGTCGGCGGCTCCACCGAGACCGGACGCACCAGCCTCGTCACGCTCTCGAACCCGACCGACGTGAACGCCACCGTCGACCTGTCGATCTACGACGGCACCGGCACCGTGAGCGCGCCCGGCACGACCGGCATCGTCGTCGCGCCGAACACGCAGAAGGTCGTGCCGCTGTCGGGCTTCGTGTCCGACCAGGGCTCCACCGTCGTCCACGTCGAGTCCTCCGGCGGCCAGATCGTCGCCCACATGCAGGAGACGATCGTCCGCACGCTGACCCCGGGTGGGTTCGACATCGTCTCCGGGGGAGCGGCACCCTCGACGACGCAGATCATCCCCGGCGTCGTGCTGAAGGGCGCCCAGGAGGCACAGCGCGGCGACGACACCGCCGACGCCGCGCCGATCGTCCGGCTGTTCGTGCCCGGCACCCAGGCGGCTCGCGTCACACTCGGCATCACCACCTCGGACGGCGGCGGCTCCACCGTGAACGCCACCGCCGAGCCCGGTGTCGTGACGGACGTCGCCCTCGACGACTTCCCGGACGGTCGTTACTCGTTCACGGTCAGCTCCACGGTGCCGATCGTCGCCGGCGCCCGGACCACGACCCCGACCGACGACGACCGCACGGACCTCGGGTGGTTCGCGTCCGCCGAGCCGCTCGGCGGGACGACGATCACCGCCCTCGCGCCCGGGAACAACCAGCGCCTGACGTTCGTGAACCCGACCCGCACCGACGCCCGGGTCACGATCAGGACGGGCGACGAGGAGCAGCAGGTCGACGTCGTCGCGGGCGGGACCCAGACGGTGATCGTGCCCGTGTCGAAGCAGCTCACGCTCACGGGGACGAAGGGTCTCGTCGCGGGGGTCACGTTCCAGAGCGGTGACGGCATCGCCGGGTTCCCGGTCCGTCCGTCCACCCAGGTCTCCACGCCGGTGCGCGTCTACCCCTGACGGTGACGACGGTCCGGCGTCGTCACCAGTGGCGGTAGCGGTCCGGCGCCAGGTCCCACGGGTCCTTGCCGATCAGCTCACCGACGGCGCGGAACACGGCCGTCTCGACGATGATCCGCCGGTCGGCGTCGTCCTTCTCGGGGCTGCGGTTCACGCGCTCGACGGGGATCCGGAACACGGTGACCCTGCGGGTGTCGCGGTCGATCCGCCACCGGGGCATCGCATCGGGCAGCGTCGTGTCGGTCGGCATGTCGGCCACCTGGAACACCACGCCCGCCAGTTCGTCCGGCCACAGGCCGATCAGGTAGTGGGCGCTGTCGCCGACGATGCGGTCGAACGCCTCGGCGCGGGTGGTGATCGGCGCGAGCTCGGGACCGGTCACGCTCGACCGCCCGCCGCGTCCGTGCCGGGACCGTCCTCGACCGCGGTCGACCGGGGTGACGAGGCGGGGCTTGCGACGCATCCCCACATCGTACGCGTGCCGCCGTCGCTCCCGGTCGCTCCGGTCGCCCGTGCGCGCTCCGCTAGGCTCCCTGACGACATGGACGTGAGGATCTGCAGCAAGGTCGCGTGCGCCGCGAGCGCTTCGGCGACCCTGACGTACGACTACGGCGACTCCATGGTCGTGGTCGGGCCGCTCTCGACGCGGGTCGAACCGCACGGCTACGACCTCTGCGCCCGGCACGCCGCCGGTCTGCGCGTCCCGCGCGGCTGGCAGGTGGTGCGGCGCGAGCCGCTGCAGCGCGAGGCCGACTGACGGCTCGCCCTGCGCGACGCACCAGCGGTGGTGGGAGGGGAGGCCCGTGGGAGGTGACCGACGTCGGCTGGGGACCCGCGCCTCCCGGCATGGAAGACTGATGGGCATGCCCACCGAAGCCCAGACCGCAGCACCGTACCGCGTCGCCGACCTCTCGCTCGCCGAGGCGGGCCGCCACCAGATCCGCCTCGCCGAGAACGAGATGCCGGGCCTGATGGCCCTGCGCGAGGAGTTCGGTGCGTCGCAGCCGCTGGCCGGCGCGCGCATCGCCGGATCGCTGCACATGACGGTGCAGACCGCCGTCCTGATCGAGACGCTCGTCGCCCTCGGCGCGCAGGTGCGCTGGGCGAGCTGCAACATCTTCTCCACGCAGGACGAAGCCGCCGCGGCCGTCGCGGTCGGGCCGACCGGCACGCCGGACGCACCAGCCGGCGTCCCCGTGTTCGCGTGGAAGGGCGAGACGCTCGAGGAGTACTGGTGGTGCACCAGCCGCATCTTCGACTGGACCGCCGAGGCCGCCGCCGTCGGAGCCGACTGGGCCGGTCCGAACCTGATCCTGGACGACGGCGGTGACGCCACCATGCTCGTGCACACCGGTGCCGACGCCGAAGCGGCTGGTGCTGCTCCCGACGCCGGCGCCGACGCGAGCGCCGAGTGGAAGATCGTCCTCGACACCGTCGCCGCGTCGCTCGAGACGTCGTCGGACCGCTGGACCCGCATCGCCGCGGACATCGAGGGCGTCACCGAGGAGACCACCACGGGCGTGCACCGCCTGTACGAGCTGTC
>Ga0153924_1000193_pt1 | contig 41465 bp, 43 predicted proteins | sample TSNJ008MetaG_FD_104709 | JGI IMG/M metagenome (GOLD analysis project Ga0153924, IMG submission 104709) | Attine ant fungus gardens microbial communities from New Jersey, USA - TSNJ008 MetaG | ecosystem: Host-associated > Fungi > Mycelium > Unclassified | place: USA: New Jersey, Wharton State...
TATTGTGATTGGGAAAATGAGTTGAAAGACCATACGCATGTTGACTACGGTGTTGTCAAGAAGTTTCAGCAACAAAGTTTGGCCAGCTGGGACTGTGAAGCTGTTGATGTTAACAGTCGTACAGGCTACAGCAGCTGTGACGTCTAGGGTAAGATGCAATGAGAATGCAGTCATTCAAGAGAGGCTCAAATGGTTCATACCAGACATCGAACTAATGGTTCCAGTGCAGTCACTGGAGGCATATCCAGAAACAGCAAGTACAAGAAGACTAAGGAATGCTGTCCACATCGTAAGTGAGAATGGGGCGTTGCGCAGTCTCAAAGTCCTAGATATCCATACTTATGAGATGGGGTGGCGGCCCCGCGTAGGTTTACTTCACATGACACCGTATCAGGTGCGACATTCTTCGCTGGAGAGATTGATGAGTGGGAGCCATGAGTGTCCTTAAAATTTCCAAAAAAAGCACCGTTGCCATTGTCAGTGAGAATGTCACTCTAGAAGCAGTTCTTGTAGTCCAATAGTCAATGCTGACATTCTGTTCTGATCAATACGGTGGCCGAAATTCCATATTTTGACCGAAGATCAAGCGTGAACGTTTGAGCCTTTGTGAATAAATCGCTTCTGGCGGACCGCTGGGCATCCGGGTGTTGAAAGAATACACAAAGAAGAGCATATTATTTATAGAGCATGTTATTCATAGAGCATACTTCATAAGGACTTCGTAACTAGTACTTGAGAGAACGAGGTTGAACAGACATCGAAAAATTCAGAATTCTGGTGTTCCAATAGGCACATGACTGCGACTGCGGGAGTGCTTCAATCTACGAATAACCCTATATTCTAAACCTGGCTGATGACCTGTAAATGAAGAAGGGGAAGATGGTGAGAGGGTCCTCGTGTGATATTTGTTAGATGAGTTAGACTTGAGATCTTGTAGTGAAAAACTGGAGGAAAGCCGCCGTGATGAGAATTTTCTGTGGTAGGTTTGAGGCCCAGATAAGAGCTTGTGACTACGGGGGCGTGCAAGAGGAGATGATGGCGATGGCTGCCAGGTTACCAAACTTGCCGATGATGAAGAAAACATTTTTTTATGACTAGAAGCGGTTGAGCATTGAACAAGAACGTCAATGGAATGATCCGGCGCAGTTGGATTACAGGTTGAATCATGCAGATCGGAGTTCGAGATGCTTTCACGTGAACACCTTTTAGAAAGTGTTGAGGTAGAGTTTGAACCGAGTTGGGTTGGTAGTGCTTGCGATCGAAGAGGAATTGGACGATTAGGAGGAAAGTCAAGAGCCCGGCCTAGTTCTGGTGATGGACCAAAAGGGTCTCCTCCATTCAAGGGGTCCCACTGCTCCAGATTTGAAAAGTCCGATCCCATGGGTGAACGAAGTTCAGATGGCATTGGACTCGAGAATGAAATCTCATCCACGGACGTCGTACTCATAAATGAGGTTTTGGCTTTGAATTTCTGGATAGATCGGGCCAGAAGGGACTTTGAGCGCTGCAAATAGGCAGGGACTGGTTTCTTGGAAGTAGGAGACGAAATGAATGTTTTGGCAGAACTTGAACGCGGACCGAGGACACTAAGAAGTGTTAAAAGAAGGACCAACATCGAGCGAACAAACCCACCGATTTATGACATTGGGGAACTTGAATTCTGGATTACCCATTGGGATGATCGGAAGAGTGGGGCGAGTCTTGTTAGAGACCAGAGCAGAAGATTTTATAGGGGAAGGAGTGGTGCTCGTGTATCAGGGCCCAGATGTGTGGTGACATGGAAAAATGTAGAACAAGACCACTGGTCAATGATGTGGACCTACCACCATCGATATCTCAATATCGAAGTAAATCTGTAGCCACACTTCCAAATCGGGATGTGTTCAATTCTATCCACCGGCCGACCATGTCAGAAAAAATTACTATTAGGAAACGACCCCAGTCGGAGGCTGTCGTCACACAGCGCAAGTTCTTCAAGAAAACAGCGCGTGGAAAGGTGATCAAAGGTGAGAACGGCGTTTCACATCCAGTGTTTCTCCTCATCCTTTGTTAGTCCTCCGCGAACGGTATCTTCGTGATGACGTTTCCTGCGGCATTCAAAACTGCGTAGCATGTCATTCTTTATTGGAGAGTGCTCTTCCCATGGCAGGCGCCCTACATCCATTGTTTCCTGCGGGACATTTTATCCTACCAGATACAAATGTATTCCTGTCACAAGTACGTATTGTGAAGGATATACTCTTTCACATCTCTGAATAGAATACCACAGATGGACCTGATCGAGTCAACATTGTTTACGCCCCCGATTATCCTACTACAAACTGTGGTGGAGGAAGTCCGACATCGGTCATTACCACTGTACAATCGTTTGAAGGCGCTTTCCAAAATGGAGGAAAAGAAAATATGTATATTTTACAACGAGTATAGATCGTACGTTTCTGTCTTGAGTCATGAGGCCAGGTTCTCATCCGTCTCAGTGAAACTGCAATCATACGCGAGGAAAATGAAACACCAAATGATCGGAACGACAGAGGTTTGCATCGTTGAACTTTGCCAGACTTAAATCTAACCTCAGGTCCAGGCATAAGAAAAGCTACGGAGTGGTACAACAGTCATCTGCAGAAAACCCGATTGCCAATCCATGGACAAAAATCCAAAGTTCCAACCGTAGTCCTTATGACGGAAGATGCAGCAAATAGTCAGATTGCAGACAAGTCGGGCATACCAGTCATATCTGGTAGGGAATTTTTCCTTTTATTGTCTTCTATATGACTGATTGAACCAGTGAAGAAATATGTGGAGAGTATGCCTCAAGCTGATACGCTTCTAGACTTACTCTCTGCAGTCGGTTCAGATGAAATTGAACCTACCAAGGTAGTTGGCGCCAGGCAACCTCTTTATCCTGAGGTAAGTCGTTTGCCATTTATTCCATCCCACTTATGGACCCTTTTAGTATCTGCCCACGGCTGTACTTGCTGCTGGGGTGAAAGCAGGCCAACTTCATCAAGGACATTTCAATGCCAATCAATATAACTACCTTGAGGTAAGGTCGCCATACCTCGAGTATTACGAATCCCATGTCCTTTCAGGGAAGCGTTCCGGTCCTTGCGTTCAGTAAATCTGTCCTTCTAATCGGACGCGAAAACATGAACAGGGCAGTCAATGGCGATATTGTGGTAGTCGAAGTTTTCAATGAAAAGGAGTGGAGAGCACCAGGAGATGAAGTTGTTGATCAAACTAGTGAGCTATATATTTCATTGATTTCCTTTCTGTTCTCAGCTTTTCTAGTTACTTTGAAGGATGATGACGCTGATAGATCCGGCGAGGAAGGTGAATCTGACAATGACGAAGTCATAGCTCGCGAAACGCGCCATATCAAATCTGAACATGCAAGGGCATCCGCCGAAAAACAACCAACAGGTCGTGTCGTGGGTATCATCAAACGCAACTGGCGCGCCTACGTTTGTCACATTGAAAGTGATTCCTTAACCTCCCAAAACGCCACCTCTCTTGCGCAACAAACAGTATTTGCTATCCCTGTATCAAGATCACTCCCCCGTATCCGCCTGAAGACGCGGCAAGCTCCGATACTGATTGGCCAGAAGATCGTGGTTACAATTGATCGTTGGGATGTCAATTCGCGATATCCGGAGGGTCATTTTGTGAGAGCACTTGGCAAGGTGGAAAGCAAAGAGGCAGAGCAAGAAAGTTTGCTGTTAGAATTTGATGTGCCATATAGGCCATTCGGGAAGGCAATCCTAGATTGTTTGCCGTCGGAGGGGGAACAATGGGTTGTGCCTCCCAAGAGTGATGATGCGAATCACATCTGGAAAGATAGAGAGGATTTGAGACAACTTCAAGTTTGTAGCATTGATCCTCCAGGTACTGTCTCACTCACCGATTGCACTGTTCGTTCTCTCATTGCGGTTTAGGATGTCAGGACATTGATGATGCCCTTCATGCTCGGCTTCTTCCCTGTGGCAATATTGAAGCTGGCGTCCGTGAGTAAAATGGTGCTTCTTGTCCATTGAGGGTCCTGAACTGTTTCAACTAGATATCGCGGATGTGTCACACTTTGTGCACGCTGACACCCCTATGGACAAAGAAGCTTCGGATCGGGGAACAACAGTGTATCTTGTAGACAAACGCATTGACATGCTGCCCTCGTTATTGGGTACAAATCTATGCTCCCTTAGGCCTTTCGTGGAACGTTTAGCATTTTCAGCAATCTGGGTACGATTTTCTGTTCCGAAAACCTATCAACTTGCTTACACATACCTTAGGAACTGACTCCCGATGCTGACATTGTAAATGTTCGATTTACCAAGTCAGTGATTGCCTCCAAGGCAGCTTTCACTTACGAAGAAGCTCAGATTCGCAAAGATGATCCGTATGTCATCACCTTCTCTTGCATCTCCCTTCCTTTCCTCATTTGGATTCATCATGCAGAAACCAGCGGGATGATCTTACACATTCCATTCGCCTTCTCAATTCTCTCGCAAGAAAGCTCAAGGAAAAGCGTCTGAAAGCTGGTGCTCTCAATCTTGCCTCGCCTGAAATCATGATTCATCTCGACAGCTCAGAGTCCTCTGATCCCATTGATGTAGAACAGAAGGAGCTTCGGGAGACGAACAGCTTAGTAGAAGAGTTTATGCTTCTCGCGAATATCAGCGTCGCTGGAAAGATTCAAGAAAATTTCCCTGAAACAGCCGTTCTACGGAGACATATGCCTCCCCCGAAAACAAATTTCGAAAAATTACACGATATTTTACTTAAGAAGAAGGGCATCAAACTGGACGTATCTAGTTCAAGTGCATTGGCTGACTCGCTAGATAAGTGTGTGGTAAGTTCATCTTCTGTCGTTGTAATCATCATGAATAACAAGGGCACAGGATCCTGAAGAGCCTGCATTTAACACTCTTGTCCGTATCATGGCAACACGTTGCATGCTCTCTGCGGAATATTTTTGTTCTGGGAGTGTGCCGAGGGATACCTTTGGACACTACGGTCTCGCTACTCCTATCTACACACACTTCACAAGTCCCATCCGTCGCTACGCAGGTTTGTAATATATACTCCTCCCAGAAAGAAGAACATCCACTCATATAATTTCTACAGATATCCTCGTCCACAGACAACTGGCAGCATCGACTGGCTATGCACCCCTCCATCCTTCACTTTATTCCAAATCAGTCGTTGAACGTATCATGGGCGTGATAAACCGACGTCACCGTATGGCCCAAATGGCGGGTCGTGCCAGTGTCGAATTTTACGTCAGTCTAGCTCTGAAAACAAAAGCGACAAATGAAAGAGAGGTTGAAAAAGGTGGTATTCGAGAAGAAGCATTCGTCATTCGTACTTTCAGGAATGGCGTGAGCGTCTTTGTGTCCAAGTGAGTTTCTATTGGAAGAAAAGAGGTTTTGTTTTTGGATACTTATCTTATGGTTATGATAGGTTGGGTCTTGAAGGACTGGTGGTCTTCAAGAGAGATTTAAAGTTTGATCCCGAAAATTACATGATTACGGTTCCCGGTCCTTCTGGGGAGGTGAAAATTTCAGTATTCGACAAGGTGGTGGTCAACATTGAAGTTGAGAAGGATAAGAATACGCAAAGGGGCAAGGTCAAGATGACTCTGGTGTCTCCTATAAATTCAAATGGATTGTAATCTACTTCACTTATAAATGAGTATAAATGAGACAGCAATCTGGCAATATTTCAAGTCACGAGCTTCAAACTCGCCAGAGACCGAGTTGTGTCTAACCTATTCTCAAGTACATCTTGGTTCAACTGAATGTAGATCGCATTTTTTATGAACGCTATTTACAGACTTCTGGAGTATTCTTACATATTTCATTCACTCTTTCCTACCTCCGCAGCAGCATGATATGGATATGCATGGGATGTTGAAAAACAAAAAACAGGTATGACAAGTGAGGGCATAGGATGAAACAATCAAGACACTGTGCTAAAGCAGTCATAGGGAGAGCAAACGGCCACAAAACAAATGGAAGGTATAGGATGACGAATGAGAAATTGAACAAAGCTACAGACGAAATGAAATGCTAGGATAGGAATACAAATGTGGTGGAATCAAAATGCAATTAGAGCGTAGCTGAGAATGAAAGTGAAGGAATTACATGAGTCATAGTATTAAGCATAAGTCAATAGAACGAGAAAGAGAACAAGAGAACGAGAACCAGGACGAGTTCGTAAACCTAGAGTTCAAAAGCATCAGAGAAGACGTCTTCCCGGCTCCTTTTCGGTAAAATGTCATTTGCCTTGACGTCTCTTGCATTCCTGGCCTGTTCGCGCTGCCAAATAGCCTTGACCTCTTCCTCACATATATCAATTTGGGCATCTTCCTGTAGGACATTGCTGATACCCAATCCACGCAAGATCTCGTCACACCACACACCCTCTACGAGACGCACACTTCCAGCACCACTGTTCTTCCCTGTACCAGCGAATGAAAGTGTTCGACCAAATTGTTTGCGACCAGATCCGGCCAAGGCTCCAATAGATGATGATGAAAAGCAAACAAGACCGTTTCCCTCGAGGATATTCAGAAGATCACCAAACTCACTCCGGCTGGTAGGATCGAAGACGTTGGAATCACTCCGTGTAAGGATAGTTGTATAGTACGTGTGAAGCTGGTTCGTATCCATTGAGAGCATTGATGGCTGAGTAGTGGACGACGTAGACCGTCTAAGTGAGACTGCACCAGGTTTTCGTGGAGATGATGTACTTGATAGAGAACCCGAAAGGTTGAGACCAGCTTCCAAGCGTTTTGAGCCAAGAAGGACGCTGAGAAGAACGATGCGCGCCTGGAGATTGAGGTTCTTGACTTTGGTAACCGTTTCACTATTACTGACAACGGGGACTGATGATGCAGACATCGCTGGTTTGGCGGATGAGGGCTTATACGCTTTAAGAGCGGCAAGAACATGGCTGGGAGTAACGCTGACAGCGGAGAAATCGGCACTAGCGACAGTGGCCTTTTTCGAAGGTGCCACAGCAATGTCAATTGCGCCGCGAAGCACTTCAAATAGACTGCGGACATCACCAGTCATACCAGCAATCTTCTTCGTCAGGAGCGTAAGGGTGGGTATGGGAAGAAATTTGTGAGGATCAGCCTGAGCAGAATCTAAGCCAACATCATACAATGACCGCAGCCTAACCTGCAGGATGTCAAACAATTGATTTGATGTGTAAGGTGCAAAATGAACGGTCTGAACATTAAGGGAAAGTGAGGAAGATGCTGAGGTCAAAGTGTGTGTGTTGGCAATGCCGATAAGACGTATATTTGACGGAGTTCCAGCAGGTAACGAAAATAGAGACGTCAGAGTTTGAGCACTAGGGGTGATGTGATCCAGCTCATCCAAAATCAAGATGCTAACATAGTATAACGTTAGAATCGTTGCAGAATTGTTACCACTCCACCACGTACCATTTTGTTCGAAGGCTCGATAAAAGGGTCTCAACTGCGGCCCTACCCTTTCCCTTGCGAGATTTGGAGGGAGAACTTTGTTTGTGGGCTGCATCAAGCTCTTCAGACATGCGTTCCCAGAGGCCATCAAGGTCATTCAAGGCCATACAATTGATGAAGATGATCTTGATACCGGTAGCTTCCGGGCTTAATTCACTGAGAATGGAGTTCACAAGGGCAGTTTTGCCACACCCGGGAGAGCCAGAAATGTAGAGGTTGGTAGCTGCATCATCTGCATCCATGGCAGAATCATCCACGAAAGAATCTATAAAATTACGGATAACCTCGCGTTCGGTATCACGTCCGGCAATCTCGTTATTAGCACTGTTGCATGTAGCACGTAAGAGAGTGCGAGCACGGGTGTGCAAAGGGAGGGATACTGGTGTGGAGGGAGGAGTAGTAAAAGAGAATAGAGAGTCAAACGCTGTGTTGACGGATGATGTGGACGATCCAGGCGCGCGTCGTTGAGCTTCTGCCCCGCCGTGTCAGTACCGAGCGAGGAAACCGGAAGGGACATGGCCTTACCATGTCGGACACGCGAGGAAGAGATGATATCCGTTCCAGAACGTCGCAATGCACGTGTGGTTCGTGAAGCCACAGGGGATGGATCGGGTGTGAGTAATCGCGGAGAAAAAGGGGGTACGTTTTCCTTATTCCCCTCGCCATCTAAGACGAGCGAGACCCGAGGACGCTTAGGAAGAGGTGTGGAATCGGGTGTCTGGAGCTGGCCTGACGACTTGGATGGCGACGAGCTCGATGGCAATTCCACCTGTTGCTGGTGGCCACGCTTACCGAGAATGGAGCTACGAGTTACGCGTGCTGTCGACATAGACAATGACAGGATAGCCAAGGTCTGGAGACCGTCGAAGTCTTGAAGAAAGAGACAGATGAAGAGAAGAAAAAGCGCGCCGCCATTCAAGTAAACTCCAAATTCATACTCCGATGATCCCATCAAACGCGTAAACGCGACGCGTAATACACGTGCAGGCTTGGCTCACGTCCTTCACACTTTAGTCTTCTCCTCGAGTTTATCGTGCTCGTAAAAATATTCCGACGCGTCAGAGCTCACTTTGCTTGTGAAATTTTAAAAACTTGCATTTAGAGAGCTATTATAACTCAAATTTTAGCGGAAAGAAGAATGTCGCCCTTCTAGATAAGATAAGATAAAGCAATCATCTACTTTTATCCCCAGACAAAACAACAGTACACCGTGTCTCGGCCGCAGCAATGGCCCTCGAATACCTCACCCAAGAACAAATCAACAAGGTGCCCCATGTCTTGTTCTATCCCGCAGGGTTCAGCTAATCAGATTTCCTAGTTTTACAAAAATGGGTAGGTGAATTCCGGCGTTGCAATTTTGTATTGCCGTAAATGCAAAGTTCACCTGTTGGGGTGCATCTAGGACAATCTATCACTTATTACTATACATAAAACCCATTCCATTCTAACCTGACCTTCATTTTAGATATCTGGTCATCCAGAACTTCCTGAGTAAAGAACAGGCCGATGCTTTACTTAATCGGTCAAAACAGCTACTTGACGAATTTGACCTCGACTCTCACCCTCGTGTACGTTAGCTTTATTTACTAATTGACCTGCCATCTTTTCTTCTCTTCTGACATGGGTTTAAACACTTCAGACGAAATTCACCACCGGAGATGATAATCACGTTGGAGATGACTATTTTCTGTCTTCTGGTGACAAGATGCATGATGTCATTCAAGTATCCAATTACCACTTTTGCTGACTCAATTCATAGTCGATTCTTCCTCGAAGAAGACGCTGTCGATCTAGACGGGAAGCTCAATCGACCCAAGCAGAAGGCTGTGAACAAAATCGGCCATGGTACGTTACTCGTTCTGTAGTCTATCACCCCGTGCTAATCTTGAACGGTCTCCTCTGCCTATCTCATCGGCTCTCATCGTCGAAACTCCTTCCTTTCATCAAGCTCTACATGAACTCGACCCTCTATTTCGGGGAGTAACACTCGAGAATGACTGTCTTAAATCAGTAGTCCGCGACCTCAAGTTCCATTATGACCCCGTTGGTACGTTCTTCCCCCTCTTCTTCCCCTCCACGATGCACTGACTGTCTTCTAGCTCTACAGAGTATGGTTATCACCAAGCAGCAGGAAATTGGTGGAGAAGGTATCCGAGACTCGTAATGAATGTCGTACCAATGCTGACTAGCCCTCAACCATAGTACCAGAGCATAATGATTCGTACGTTTCATGATGTGCCCTCTTCCAGAACTACTTCCTAATTGTACGGCCACCAACAGGACTTTCCTAGTAAGATCCCTTTACTCATTAATTGCTTATCCAATCACCCCATTTCTAGTATACAAACCCCCCAACGGCACTAGGCTTCTGGATAGCCCTTGAACAGTGCACAGCCTCCAACGGTGCTTTATCGTTCCTTCCAGGCTCACATCGTATCTCGCCCATCACCAAACGTTTCGTTCGTCTTCCAAATGGTGGTACAGGCTTTGAACAACTTTCCATCCCCGAAGAGCAAAAAGCTACAACTGAAGATACCAAGGGAGAATACATCTTAGAAACCTGCAATCCAGGTAATTCCATTCATGGTTTGAACCCGACGGACTGGTTTAATATCCGTCTTTCAGGCGATTTGGTTCTGATCCATGGATCAGTACTTCACAAGTCCGAAACCAATACGAGTCCAAACACTCGCTTCGCCTATACATTCCATATGATTGATTCTCCTCCATATGCCGAATATGATGCGAAAAACTGGTTGCAACCTACAACCCAGATGCCTTTTTCTCGTATCTTACCTCCAGAGGAGATCAACTACAAAACCTATTTAGAGGGCGATTGTTAAACAAGTTTTAATTTCGTTGTGAAATAAAAGGATAAATGTATCAATATAATTGATTTCCATGCTCTGCAGTTCAGACCGGAAGAGCAATAACCATAATATGTAGGAGTAATATCAATACAAAAAAGATAGATGATAGATATCTCATGATTCTTCATCAATATTTTCTCCCCTCTGCAACATGGCAATAAGGTTGTCAATCTTGGCTTTATGTATTCGATGATGCTCCTGCCAACCTTTCCAAGGATGGTGTGGGTACTAAACACAGAACATCAGACCATGTCATTTTTTTCGAAAAGAGAAAGAAAAACGCATACCTTGCGCCCAAAGGACTGGAATATCGAATCAGATGTACCCGTTGGCCGCGTTTGAAAAAATTTAGCCAACAAAACATCATCCTGCCTACTATACCGCATCTTCTTCTCCGGAGCTGGCGGTAACGGATCGTCACTCTCCGTACGATTAAACTCATGTTTATGTCTCCTCCAATATTTCATCCAAGAAGCCCTAGAATGATGTGGCGCTTTCGTAGCAACGTCTTTCCAAAACTGAACCATATCTAAACGTCCTTGAGTCCTGACAAAAAATCAAACAAACACATTGAGCAAGTTGATCGTCGACTAGGAGGAAGGAAAAAAAAGGACGCCTACTTTCGATATTGCATAAAACTGATCAAAAAACTTCTGTCTTGCATAGTGAATGCTACACCTTTGCCAGTCGTACTCCTGAAAAGTGCTCTAGGGGGTGTGGGTGACCGATCCAGAGGTGTCTTCGATTTACGTGGTTGTGACAAAGAGTCATTAGCAGACATAGGATCTGTCGAGGCCCCAGCTTGGATGGTGGCTTCTGCGTCAGAACCATTCATTTCCCAATCGCCATCGCTTGGCTCTCCTAGTCGATTTTCAGGTCTGGTGTTGGTGGTGTTGGTCATGACGTATCCACCTAGGCGAATTTGGTGCTTATTGCAATAACGACGCCATGAGTAAAACCTATCGAAGGTCAAGACTAGTCTCAAAACAAGGTTTCAAAGTCCAACATACGTGTGATGAGGTGCCCTGAGAGCGATGCGTTCACATATCTCACGCAAGCTGGACGAATAACAGTAAGCATTGAACCATTCTTTAGTGAACAAACTCACCTGAGGACTAGACCTTGTTCTCGACAATAGTCAATATACTTTTTGAGATATAATACGTCGTCTGAAGTAAACAAATTTCCACCATATGTACTCTTGACAATGCGAGTTGGAGGTGTCGGAGACCTAACTAATGTATTCCGATTCATAACCAAACTTGATGCAGGTGCAGCAGAAGGCTGCTATCAAGAACAAATATCAGTTTGATCGATATAAATGCAAAAAAAGTGATGTTGACCTGTGCCCGAGTGCGTCTTCGACCTCGCGGTTGATCTTCGCCTGCCTCAGGTTGTATCGATGGGGGAGCTTGTGAACCAGCATCAGGTACAGATGGCACAGATATCGGAGCAGGAACAGTGTGATGAGGGATCTCGACAGGATAAGCGGGCTGGTAGGCCTGTTCATACTGGACAAAAAAGTACTCGAGATCATCAAAGTTGTAGCTTAATTTCTTTGGACGTACCCCAGGCTCATAATAACCGTGGGCTGGAACCCACTGTCCGTTACCATCATCTCTGTAGCGGTATTCGTAGGATTCTCCAGTAGAAGGGCCAGGAATACTTTGGCTTGGATGAGCATATCCGTCCCATTGTGATGGTGGTCGATGCATCATGTGTTCTTGACTCGGAGGTTGAGGTGGCGGGGGCGGAGGATTTAGATGAGTCTGCGAAGGCGCAATACCCGTGGTACCTTGCCATTGTGGCGGTGGCGCCACTTCCGATTGGACAGGCTGAACACGAGGGGGGGACGAGGGACATGCAGTTGTATTTCCTTGCGGCTGGGACGGAATACCGGTGCTAGATGCAGGGGCGCTTATAGTTTGACTAAAGAGAGCATAAGGTGCGAGAGTCAGACCGTCTACAGAGACACTGGCTGCAATCATTCCAGGTGGTACTGATGGAATCCCTGATCTGTGTCCTTGCATGGATGCGATTGCCGTATGTTGTGCAGGCATACCATTCTGTCTCGGTAAAGGTGGTACACTATCACGGGCCTGTCCAAGACCTGTTTGTTCTGGGGACGGAGGCTGGTTACTCAGTGGGGTAGAGGAAGTTGCTTGGGGAGGAATTGACTGAATCGGCTGAGGAGTTGATTGGGCTTGTTGATTGGCGATTTCCGGTGGTATAGTATGTATCCTATGTGAAAAATAAATAAATAAAAATAACATTTCCAATAGTTCCAACAGATTCGTACTGCTCTTGTCCAGTCACCTTACAGCCAGCATAGTTGCTATGGAACGTTTGGAGTTGATTCAACCGTATACACTCGTGAACCCATTGTGAGGATAGAACAATTTTGCCTTTTTTGCCAAGATAGTGACGGTAGAGACTCTGTCCTGACTGTTTATGAGGGTCCACTAATGGTCATGTTAGCTTCACTTGGATTAAAAGAAAAGAAAGGCAAAGACCAAGAGCCCAGCCGTTGTCAAATTAAATCAAATCACTCACCAAGAATGTAAGGAACACCGCTATAATTTTGTACGACGCTACCACCATAAGCCTAAGAGAGATATGCCAGTGTAAGTTATGTATTGATTGCATAGACCAGTGGAGCGGACACATGGACAATCGCAATGCTTGATCAGATGATCAAGGCGCTACAGATAATCTCCAAGCGTGTGGTCATCAGCTCAACACTTACAGTAATCAAGTGGACAAGATTTTCCCGATCCCCAATATCTTCGCCGACATAGATAGGGAGGGGAGTACCCATCATGGGATCGATGAACAATGCAATACTTTCCTGCTGTGCTTGTTGTTCATTTTGTGTGCTTGGAGATTGGGGTCGCACAGCTTGCACGCGTCTAGGACGACCACCTGGTGCCATGGGTCTTGCCTCGAAAGAATTATCTCGAGTGGGTTGGAGTCCTACTCGTCCTTCCGACACCCCCATTTCGCACGCTTGTTCAAGCGGAGTTTCAATTATCGGGGTCCTCCTCCTGTTACCAAGCATTCTTCGTGCTCTGAGCTTCAATTTCGAAATGAAGTATTAACCGGGAATCATCCGTAGCCGCTGCATTTTCAGTCGCTACCCATATCCCTGATTCCCGATCATCTCGCTTTTCGCGGTGTTCATACAAGATGTCTAAGTCGGACAAAATGCCCCGGATTGTCTTGAAAACTTGACTTAAACCGGGGCATCAAGACAGCGCGGTAACAATAATTTTGAGGTTTCAATCTAATTTCTTGAAAACAACAAGAGGGATCATAGATAATCTACTTGACTTTTCCCGAGGGTGAAACTTTAATGGATGCTAAGACGTGCGCTCTTTTCCTTACACAATCCTACGTGAGGAAGCGATTTCCCTCCGCCGCATGCTTATACCAAGTTCTTTCGATCAGAAACAGTTTCTTTATGTAGCGCAAATCAAAAGTGTCCTTCCAAGTACTAGTGTCAGAAGCGGATCACCGCGTTTGACATTACTGTTCACGTGATCATAAGTCGGCGTTTCAGAAATACCGAAGGTCGGGGACTGGAGACTTCGATATTCAGGACCTTTTTCCACCGCGTGGAAAATCAAAGTCCTTTTTTGTATCTTCAACCCACCCTCTTACAATCAAGATGATTGTTCGCGCGTGAACATCACGGTCATTAATCTGAATTTACCAGTGTTTAACATCGTATTGTTCTACTTATGGACTCTTGGCCATGAATAGCCTCCAATCTTGGAAAGCCTATGCAATAAATTTAAAAAGAAGCGACACAAAAAAACCTAATTGGTTGCTTGAACGCAGGTGGGTCGTGTGCAACGATTCGTTGACACTATGCACCGAATTTGACAAACGATTGCATCGACTATGTATGTAGTCAGTGATATGCACACGGTGCCTGTCGATCGTGTCGACGTGAGCCTGGATTACACGAAAGTTTGTTTTTTTTTCCAGTTCAATGGGAGGGTGCGAATATCATGGGTTTAATTCACCGTCAGCTCACACGATTATGTCGTGTTTTCTCTCTCCCTAAAACTCTGTTCTCACCGGCATTAACAATATTGACTGTTCGCTCCCGGATGAAGTTTCATGTCGGATTCAATCTCTTATGTGGACTGCCCTAACAGGTAAAGATAGATAACAAACCATTGACGACACTCGAATAAGGGAGTTCGGTCTGATTGGTCACAAGGACAATCGAGGGTCGAGGTCCAGAAGCACAGCTTTGTCTTTCAAAAAGGTACAAAGGCACAAGAAGACTCATGTCCATGGAAGAAGGACGACTGTGTACTGAAATCTATTATCAGGCATCGCTTTAGATTGCAATCCATATGATTCTGATCATCAGGACCCGGGCGATAGCAACCGACTAGGGCAAGGTTGACTAGTAACAGCAGAAATTGAGTCGTTGTTCGGTTCGTGAAGACGAAAATCAAGTCGTCTTATCTGACACGTGATCTACCATTGGATCGAGATTATTCGCTTTGTAGAGGTCGCGTACTGACCGATTGACCGCGTATTGGAGCTAAGACACCGCGTAAGGACCATTGGGGTCCCACCTAGGTGTCGTTCTCTGTTGTTAACGGCACGGCGTCTCCTCTCGACCGAGAATTGATGGTGCGGTGCATCAAGCAGTGACCATTCATATAACATGGTTGACAATGAACGTGTAGCAACAAGTTTCATCTTAGGTCGCGGAGGAACTTTTTGTACAGATCTTCTAGCGGGGCGGTGTGATTTAATTTTCTAGTCATGCCAAGCCCTCTAGCCTCTATTTTGGCGTCTCAATGTGACCTCCACAGGAGCCATGTCAAAGATGAAATAAAATTTCAAGGGGGCTAAGTACTATATGTTTGTCGATACGGTTCGGCTTTGATTTGACTGGAAATGATGCTGATCCTACCATCAGCAAAATACTGCGACAGATGCAGTGATTTTGTCAATGGCTGCCAAACAGGGATCAGTTGAGAGATTGGCATGAGAGTTTCACAGTTATGCTGTGGTTCATTAACGGATCAGTGGGAGGAAAAGTGGCCGGGGGACTTTTTCGGGGAGTGCCGAGCGGAGTTGGAAGGAGGGGATATACGAGTGGCGGATGTCAGTTGTTGTTGTTGCTCGTCGCTGACCATGGCTTCTGTCGCAGGTCGCAAAAAGTCCATCGTCTCCAGCACTGGCCTCCACATCGACACCCCCGTCGCCAACAACACCCTCCTCAACAAGGCTGCCAACCAGTCCACCTCCCTCTACCAACAGTGCTCAGCCCTCCGTGCTCGCCTCCTCCGCATCCGTAACTTCTCCCGCTACTTTCAGCTCGCTGCCAACCCAGACGCCCGCCACTCAACAGACCCTGTCACCCAGCTCTGGGACGTTTTCTCCCTTGGCATCTCCCTCTGCTACGTCTTTGACCTGCTCCCTGCAGACGCCGGCTTTTCCAAAATTGATCACTCAGAATTCAGATCGGCCAACTTCGAAGCAAATCCAGACCGCGAGAAAAAGCATGCAATTGTTGCCTTTGCCATACAGATCCGCTCCGACCAGGTTCTTGATGCCATACCAGAGTGCGAGCCATTCACCGTCCGTGACATCTGGGACCGTGAGTCCACGGACGGTCTCGTCAGGGTTACCCTCTTCACTCTTCCTGCCGTCTTTGTGCTCACTTTGTGCTCTCTCAGGTCATCAATACCGTCACGGCCATTGTAAACCATCTCCCCCCAAGTGCCTTTGATCCCCAAGTCCCTGAAACTTCTATTGCCACCTCCATCTCCCTCGATAATCTCTCTACAGACAATCTCCCCCATCCCACGGACGCAAAGGAGGTTGCCAGGAATAATATTATCCGCGAGATTGTCGAGACCGAACGCAAATATGTACAAGATCTTGAGACCATGCAGGTAGGCTGCGCATCAGCTTCCCTACGGTGGACCTGACTTGCACCCACAGAAATACGCCAATGCACTCGCACAAGGCAATTACATGGATCAGGATACTATACACCTCCTCTTTCCCAATCTTAACAAACTTCTGAATTTCCAACGTAAATTCCTTATCCGCCTCGAAAGTATTGCAGAAGCACCCTGGCAGGACCAGCGCTGGGGTCTTCCTTTCATTGAGAACGTGAGTGACCTTGCACGTTCCATTCCAGCGTCTTACTCTGGCGCTTACAGGAGGATGATTTTGCGGTATACGAACCATACTGCGCAAACTATACTAGTGCCTCTGAGCTCATGCTCACCCACGAACAGAGCCTTATGGTCAGTTTCAGTCCCTTGTCTGATATGTCGCCTTGACGACTCTTGTTTCTTGATTCTGTCAATATGCGCAAACAGCCTCTGAATCATTTGATCAACGTAAAGGGAGAGCTGCCTGCCTTCCTTATTAAGCCCGTCCAGCGCGTCTGCAAATATCCTCTTCTTCTTGATGTACGTCTTTAATTATTTCCACTTCTCTATCAGCATATTCATTTATGCCAGTCATTAATTAAAACCCTCTCGCCCACGACATATTCGCACTGCGAGGAGCTCAAGGCGGGTTCAGATGCTGCCAAGCGCATAACCGATAAGATTAATGAAGCCCAGCGTCGCGCTGAGAATGATCAAACGGTCAAGAGTCTTACTTCTCGGATCGATGACTGGAAGGGTCATCACCTAGAAAATTTCGGCGAGCTCCTTCTTGATGATATTTTCACCGTCACCAAGTCTGATCTCGACCGGGAGTATCATGTCTTCCTTTTCGAGAAGATCATCCTCTGCTGCAAAGAAGGCCCTCCTGGCCAGCAGAATGTGGGCAAAAAGATGAGCAAAAACAATTCCCTTTTGAAGAAGCAGGCTAGTACCGCAACCTCTCTCAATGCGGCTGCAGTCGCAGCCGCCAATTCCAATCAACGGCGATATACACCTCTTCTCTTGAAAGGTCGTATATTTTTGGGCAACGTCACTCAAGTAATTCCATCACAGCCTCGGATGTCGATAGGTAGGTTTCTATCGTTCTCTTTAGAAATTTGAATGCGACCTGTCATCAGGCCCTGGAGCAAATACACAATATTCGCTTGCGGTGTGGTGGAAGGGTGACGATGACCTCGAGTACTTCACACTCAAGTGCCGTAACGAGGAGCAAATGCGCAAATGGGAGTCCCAGATCAATCGCCTGATCAAGGAAAATGCTCAGCGTCGTGGTTCTGACCGAGGACTCGCTCGCCTTAACGGTAAATTGGCTCCCCCATCGTCCCGGTCAGCCGTTTCCGTCGGCAACTCGTCTACCTATTCTTACAATTCATCAACTTCCCATGGAAGCAGTTCGACGGCGGTCAGCACTGCTTCTGCCAGTACCAAGATCACGCGTAACCAACCATATAGTGGCAGTGGTTATAGTGACAGCCATGATTCCATCAATGCTTATCCTACTGGTCCATCTTCATATGGCCCCGACGGTTTCACGGACGACGACGACGGCGAGGATCTCCCTCCTATATCGATGGGTAGCCATCTGTCTTCAGGTCGTGGAACGCCACTTTACCCCCTTAGGAAACTCAGTTCTCTTAGTTTGCCCAATGAGCAACGGGAAGTAGTTCATGATCAGCGCGTAAGGGCATACACTGAAGACTTTGATGGCACCACCATGACACAGTGGCGGAATCAAGCTCCAACACCTCAGCAGCAGCTACTTGCAACGCATTCATTTGGCGGGGCGCAGGGACCGTCCACTCCTCGAACCCAGTCTGATGCACTATCTGTTGGGCAACGACCACCTCTGCGGAGTCAATTTAGCTCATCACGGTTAGGTTACGAGAGTGGTGAAGCTAGGCATAATCGTGCACCGACACCTACACATCCTCAGCAACAGTTTAAACAGCAGTACCTTCCTCAGCCTGTACAGTCTAGTCGATCGAGAAGCGCAAGCCAACCCAGCGCATATATCCCCCAACAGGGAGTCCCACCACCACTGCCTGTTACACAATCAACAAACTGGACTTCGCGGAACCATGAACACACTGGTAGTAAACGTGGAAGTGGCTCTAGCCAATCGACCGGTGATAGTTCAGAGTATTCGCCAAACAGCTCGTCGCCCGTTACTTCGTATGGCTCAAGCGAGTCATCATTGACGGGTATTGGTATTGGTATCCATGCAAATGGACAAGAGCTACGGTTGCCGCCTGTGAAAGTTAAAGTGCACTTCTATGACGATATCTTCGTGATACAAGTGCCGAGGTCAATGGAATATGACGATTTGGTAGACAAGGTGGGGAAGAAGATCAGGTTGTGTGGATCAAGGAGAGACGACATTCCTTTGAGAGTCAAATATAGAGATGAGGATGGTGATATGGTGTCGCTGGGTTCAACAGAAGATGTGCAGATTGCATTTGAAGCATACAGACCTGGTGGCCAGGTTACCCTTTTTGTTACATGAGAGGTTGAAGCTCTCGATTTCAACGCCGTCAGGAAAGCTACGCCTTGTTTCTCCTTTTCTTGATTTGATGGGCTTCGTTTGGATTGTAGCTTTTTTTCGACTTCGCTCGTTTGATGTAATATGTCACTTTCGTTCTCTCTTCAATTTTCGGCCTTGGACATTGTACATTCATTCATCAACATGGAACATCCCTCTTGCACCTTTTCCCCTGGAATCATTCCTTGACTTTAATCCTTCATTGCCAGCGTAATCATCGCTTGATTCGTGTATACTTGCACGTACTTTGCATTACATTTCTTGAGGACCATGATTTGAAGGTGTCTACAAAAGAAATTTCGCCGCTTCTGCGATCTCATTTGATTGCTATTGCCGTTGAATTGTTGTTTGCACTTGCAAATCAATCGAGGATGTTCCCTTTTCTGCATACACATTAATCATACGTAATCCACTGTAGCGATTTCAACTTGCTATCGCTGTGTATTATTGTCAGCCTCTCATTTGTTTCTGTTTCCCCTATTTCCCACTGACGGGTCTATATCTAATCTAAGCCTTCTTTTTCTTATCCCTAGTCGCTCGTTGTTCTCCTTCTATGCTTCCTGTTTTTAGCCTCTTATATCTCGCTGTGACACCTTCGTTTTGTATTCTTCCTTAATAGAGTGCGCGCTCGCTCATTTACTCTCGTTAGTCTTTTGCCTTTTTAATTCCTCTTTCTGAGATTATATACACATTATTATGCACATGGTTCATCTCCAAAGACATACGGTTGTCTCGAATCAATTCCAAAAATTTGCCCGCGATTTTCCCCTAAATCATCCGCTAGAAAGGGGGGAAGGGGAAAACAGGGAGGGAGATCAAAAAAACTGTGTGGTTACTGGTGTTCTCCTTTACCTTTTCCCCTTGTGAACAAAGCGCCACTCGGAAGTACGATCGCTTGTTCAGAACCGAGATGATTTTTTTGGAGTCATTACCCTGAAATTTTTTTACGGTTTGACGACAAATAAGACAAGGCCGATTTTCCGAGTCCAGGCACCGTGAGTTTACTTTTATATTTCTATTTTTAGCTGTATTAGCAAAATAAGATGATTTTGGAAATATTGTTCAAAAGTCCTGTTTGTGTATTTGAATGATAATCAGGGTACACAAGACCGTTGATGACTGTTATTATTTACTTTTTTTGGAGGAAAGAAACAGCTTGCTTCTACTTACAGTGTGTTCACGTTGGTGTCCTTTATTTTGAATGAACAGATGAGAAAAAGATTATTTTCAAGAACCAACTGTATATCAGTCTTTTTTCTAATCAAGTCTTGGGATTCCGTAGTAGTACTAATTGAAGTAATGTTCGTAGTATCCACCCAGTACCTGATCTACACCGTTATATGCCCTTAAGATTCGCGACCATTCGCCATCTACGGTTGCTGGGGCCTACCACCTCTGATCAAAATGATGCGATCATTTTTTGGTTCCACTCTGTGATGAAAAGCGTATCCATTGGTATCCATGAAGAACAAATATACTTATCAATCATTCCCCAGTTTATGATATCTAGTATCCACCCTCCCCCTCGTTTATGCCCCACATGCGCTTTTTCCAAAAGATCAGATTAGTTAGTTCAATCTAAGAGCCAACCAAACTACATGAGGAATCACTCGGTCCAGGTTGGGTTGGAAAAAAAAACCACTCTTGACAAATCCACAGACATAAATTAGCTCAACTGACATCGCGACCACATTTCCGACCCACCAATTTTCAGAGACCAAGACCACACTGTCCCCTCCCCGCATTGATGGATCCTCGGTAGAAGTATATTCGAGGCACCGAGTTCCACCGAACGAATGGCTTGCAAACCATGAAAGACTGATCGAATACTCAGGATTCCCATCTGTGGGAATCACTTATATCTCAATATCTGTAATATTGCGAGCAAGGCCGCAGTCCTACCGGGACCCCATCAGTTTATCATTGTCCCACTCGGCAACCGTATTCTCAAGTTTAGAGTTTAACCCCCTAACAACTATATTTATGAGTGTATATGTATATTATCGGTTGTAGTGCGAATTCTCAAAATCCGAGTCCATATACTCAAGGTCTTGGCACCAGGGACACAGTTCTCATCGGTTCTCGTCGGCTTCTCATCGGTTCACGATCGTTCCATATTGTCATGTCTACAATCAACTGCCAAAATATAGAGGCACAGGGGTGTATGAGACCAATGTGGCGTCGTTGATAGGTAGTTTGATGGGCACCAGAAACCACAAATTGGGCACTACCACTCGTTTTCACGTAGACTGCTTATGACTGAATAAATACCAGGAAAGACAACGGATCCTTAAATTTTATACAAACAGGACAAGTACAGGAGTACGGTCAGTATCATCACATAGATCGTTCTAAAATCTATAGTCCCAAAAACATCTAGGATCTTAGAATGTCCGATAGAGCGCGTTACAGCGCATGGGGTGAAATGTCACCAAGAGTATTAAGCTCCACGCCACTAAACACACTATATGCTGACTTGGGTTCGTCATCGGCGGCAGAATGAGGATCGATGGTCTCCTGTTAAACAGCTGTGAGTCAGAAGATTCAATATAATTTCAAAAACGTACGTCGAAGTAGTGATGAACAACACTTCGAGGAGCTATATCGTTCTATCAGAGACTCGTAGATTTAGAACATGTGAACAAACTCACTTTTTGGTGTCCGGCAGTTGAACCCGCTCTGTAAAATATGATACGCAACAAGTCCAGACCTGCAGACGTACACGTTACCATTCTTGCCTTCCATAGACGTGGAATGCTACTCACCACCCGGTTTGGTGCGATGCGCCTAAACCTTTGCCAGAGTCGGCATGGAAAAACTGTGAGAATGGAAGTTTGTAAATACTAGAATGGGGCGAATGAAGATGGAACAGGAAGCACCTCGTGAAACCAGACGTAGTCACGGAAATGGGGATCGTAGTCCAACTTTGTGCTTCCTCCATTTGTTGCTCTACGGCCCTCCACATCACGCCCAAAGAGGTGGATGATACGATGCTGGATTTCTGCGGCGACCGACGAAAGATTCATGGAATAGCCACTGCCAGTGGGACATTCAACCTATTGATTCCAAAACAAGATAAGAGACAGTGCTTCAGTGAAGAAAATGTCTTACTTGGAGATCGTTGCCATAGTATTGGTAGAACCGTTGTAGGCTTTCAATGAGGATAAAATTCGTTGCAAGCCCTGCATCAAGAATTGTATTAGGCATTGGAACAAGAGGCAAAAATTGCTTACAGATGGGTCCGCGCCAATTGGAATTGCCCCCAAACATCCCTGAGAGAGAATCACCAGGCCAGTAAGAAACTTCATGGCGTTCTCCATGTACATCCATTCCCCATGGCTGTGCTTTGTGCCTTTTGGATAGCCTAAGAAAAGCTCAAGGTAAAGTCTTTATCGATCATGCGTGTGACTTACGATCGAATCCCGTGTTCACTTAAGAATTCATCCTCGTCTAGCATCTTCTCCAGGATTTTGATCAACCGGTCCTTGCTGGCCAAAGCCAGCAGTCTTCGTTGCTCCTTGCCAGCAACTATCAGGAGGGTCAACGCTTATCAAGCAGTATACTGATCGCGTGTAAAGCCCACCTTTCATGTTCGCCATATTTCTATTCGCCATATCGGTCCTGTTATCGATGAACCACTCCATTCGTTTCTTGAATCCGGGAAATCTATTTATTACAGCCGGCTCAAGGACAAGAGTCGCATAAAGTGGAATGAGGCCGACAAGACTCCTGACAGGTAGTTGCATAGAATAGCCATTCCCAAAGTCGATTGCATCATAATACATGCCGTCTTGTTCATTCCAGAGAGTGAATTCATGATCCCCTTCTTTGTAAGTCATTGCATCAGCAATAAAGATGAAATGCTGCAGAACCGTCCCAAAGGAACAGATTTTTGAAGAGGAGAAATGATTGAGGGGTTTGAATCGCAGGAGAGATGAGAACACACCTCAAAGAATTTCGAAGCAATATCCTCGTATACAGCATTGTGTTTCGCTAATTCCAGAGCCATATTCAACCTACAAAAACGAAATCAATCAAGCTTAGTGAAAAATATCAGAATACTTACATGTTCAGGCAATAGAATGCCATCCAAGCCGTCCCATCGGCCTGGCGTAACGTTCCACCAGTGGGAAGTGCCTCCGATCGATTGAACACACCAATATTGTCAAGTCCCAGGAACCCGCCTTCGAACACGTTATGTCCACCCTGATCTTTTCTGTTGACCCACCTGAATTGAGGGCATGAGAACAGAAGTGAATATAAGTCACGAAAAAGACGCACCATGTGAAATTCAGAAGCAATTTCTGGAAAACACGTTCAAGGAAGGGAACATCTTCTCGTCCATGTAGCTTTCGCTCAATTTTGAATACTCGGAACGTCGCCCTTCGCAGGATCTTAATCAGGCTTACAAAGAATGATATCAGATAGTTATATACCATGCATGAACAGGTGGATTGACGTCGCTGAAATTCCACTCGTACGCAGGAATCTGGCCATCAGGTTTCATATACCATTCCCGAGTGAGCATGTCCAGCTGTTTCTTCGCAAACGATGGGTCAACGACAGCCAAGGGTATACAGTGGAAGGCAGTATCCCAGGCAGCAAAGAACGGGTATTCCCACCTGGCAGACCATGAACAACGACATCATATCGATATATGGAACTACTCACTTATCGGGCATCGAAAGAATATCTTCAATATGAAGATGAGGCCAATCCTACCTCCAGGGTAAGACAGAGGATAGGCAAAAGAAAATCATAGGAGAATCTCACCTTGTTTCTGACCGATTTACGCTCTGGAGGTGGAGCTGGCTGAGCTGGATCACCTGCCAACCATTCCTTTTGGATAAACCGATAGAATTGTTTCGTCCACAACATGCCACCAAGAGCCTGCCTCATGACTCGTTTTAAATCATCACTGATCGGACCAAACGTCAAAGCACCGTAAAACTCGTCTGCCTCCTGCCTTCGCTCATCAATAGCGTTATCAAAAAGTGCTTCATCCTCCAGAGTAGCATCGCGCTCAACCCGTGCAGGAGTCAGCTTCAGCCTGACAACTGCACATCCACCATGTCCAGGTATATTTTCAAGAATATAGTGCGCAGCAGCCTTGGTCCCTCTTTTTTCTGGATTGACATAGTGCTCTGTTGGCGGGAAGGGTGTACATGGCCCATGCTCGGGTTCATCAAATTCATGTTGTTGTCCGTAGAACGAAGCCGTACGCGTACGAATTCTCCGAGTGAATGTATCTTCCCGGCTATTCTCGTGAGTGGGAGGCCGGTGAGAAGGAATAATATGATCATGGAATGCATCTTTCACATATAAAGAGGGATTGGTTCCGCCATATAATCGACTGAAGTTGGTATCGTTCTCAGTGAACAGCAATTCAGGGTCAACAGAATCTATGCCGGAATCTTCGTCAAAGTTATTTGAAGGATCGACAGGAGGAGGTGAGGACAAGCAGTAAAGATGTGTTTTACCAAGGGTAGGATGGCGCGCAGTAATTGTGTTGATGTTATCCTTCCCCCTGATTGAGCCTGTCAGACTTGGCATAGGTGGCTTTTCAAGCGGCCACGACCAGGTATTGGTAAACCATAGCTGGGGTATGATGTGCAACGTTGCTGGGTCAGGACCTCGGTTATAAGTCGTTATCCTGACATAAATGTTGTCAGGTTTCTGCTCGTCCTTTGCATACTGCAACAAGAATCAGTGTCAGATTCAAACTATCAACAGACAAGGCAAAAAAACACACCTCAACGAAAACATCCCAATACCGGTCTTCATCAAATGCGTCAGTATCCAAAATCTCGTATTCTGAAACAGTTCGATCACGGCGCTGGTTCTCTTGCACAAGCTCTTCATAAGGGAACTTCCTCTGCGGATACTTGTATAAAAACTTCATGTACGAGTGTGTCGGTGTCGAATCCAGATAGTAATACAACTCCTTGACATCCTCACCATGATTTCCTTGGTGGCCAGTAACACCAAACAATCTTTCTTTGAGAATAGGATCAACCCCGTTCCAGAGCGACAGCGCAAGACAAAGACGCTGATGATTATCCGAGATGCCAGCTATGCCATCCTCACCCCATCGATAAGCCCTCGATCTCGCATGCTCATGTGGAAAATGACTCCATGCATCACCGTTTGCAGAATAGTCTTCTCTAACAGTCGCCTATACATAATCAGATCACCGATCAGTCCATACACAAATCCAAGATTACAGAGACCCACCCATTGTCGATCACTTAAATACGGTCCCCACCTCTTCCAATGCTTTTCTTTGTTATCATCCTGTATTAATCGATACCTCTCAGCACCTTTATAATCTTCACCCAACTTTTTCGCCAATCTCTGTCTGAAAGGTACAGTCTCCGTCGCTTCTTCCTCCTCAGCATCGTCCCCTCCATTAACGTCATCAACAGCCTTGGGTGATTGATCTGATGCTGCTTTCTTGGGTAGATTGGGAGGCGCCGAACCCGACAATTTGGGTTTAGGGATGATAAGAGTCAACCCGGGTCCTTGGTTAAGATTTGCGGAGCCACAACCACTATCGTCATCGCCAGCTTCTGGGACAGTACAGCGAGCGCCGTCGTTCATCGTTGCGGCTTCCATCGCCGTGGTCCCAAAGATCTTTTGCTGTGCTTTTTTTGCGCCAGAAGTTGCCATGAAGCACTACCAAGTCCTCAAGAACCAAGAATTATCGGAAGATGAACGTTGGATCCGAGATAGCTTGCTCGCTCGGAGCAGACCTGGAGCAGACCTGGAGCAGACTTTTTGAACATTTGTGCTACCCCGAGCCAATCGACGTCATAAACACGCTTAGATAGTCACGTGGCGGTACTCATAAATTTCTAACGCGGTGTTCGATCGCAGTCCGCGGTATTACAACTACACAGAGTAAATCACTCACAGCTGATCCAGACATGAGAGTGGAGCAACACTCGAAGACTCCATGTTACGATCCCGAACCCTGTATTGGGGTTTCAAGGTATGTATTGACCAGGTCCAGATTAAGGATCGACTACGCTACTACAATAATATACTCCACAACACGTGATAGCCTCGAGTAATACACATGCTGGACTAGGCGAACGCTCCGTGGTTGTCTGTTAAGAACAAAAATTTTAATCACCATGCGATTTAATCTCTTTTTGTAGTAGAACCAACTGCAATCATTCAGAACGTGAGCTCTGATTTCTAGACTACTAATGACCGCAAGGGGATACTTTGACGGAAAAAAAACCTCCTTTTGAATTTCCCGATGAGAGGAGGCTCTTGCACAGATCAAAACCGAGGTCCCAATATATTTCATCCAATGTACGTTGGACGCGCTCTTTCCTAAGCTCTAAGAATTCATTATAATCATCAAGATTGAAGGCGCACACGCCTTGTTTGATTTCTCCCTCATAGCATCTATCAAAGTAAATTGAAATGCTAAAAGCTTTGTTGTGTTCCGTACTTCATTGTCATCAACTTTGGTATGATTGCTTTACTGGGACAATCCCGGAATTCTACTTCGTTATTGCTGTTGCAATTTGGAGGAGATGTGCAATGGCAATAGATCCGCCCAATCCAGAATGGCGCAAGAGGTCGAAAGCATTGTCCGCAAATGATAGAGAATCAGTGATAACAATGAAGAAGTAGCAATTCCTAGACATATGATCACTGATTCTGCACTTAGGTATCTGACATCGGACTCGAGAGCACTTAATCACATGGCGATAAACTCAAAGCATATAAATAACGTATAAATCCGCTAATCCAATGTCTTAATTATATACAAATGTCCTAAAGGGAAGAGAGAGACCGAAACCGAAACGAGGGCGAATAAAGAGGTTGCCACAACGACAACAACAACAATCCAAAAGTACAAAAGTACACTTGGACTGTTGTTGAACGCCGAGAAGAAAAAAGAAAAGAAAAGAAACAAAAATTAAATTGATGACCGAAAAAGAGATAGTGATGGTTGGTTTGCATGTAAACTACTAAACTACGTATAGTGCGCGCGCGTATATATATATGCCTGATAGAAAGGATAGATCCAGAACGAGACAGAATGAAAACCATCATGAAAACCAATAGATAAGAAAAAGGAAGAAAACCAGAACCAGACCGAGGAAACAAAAAAAAACTGACGAGGAGAGGGTATAGAATTAAGAATGCAGAGATAGAGCTGCACACAAACACATCATCAGAAAAAAAAACCATCACAAAACAAAATCCACATCGACTCACAAGAAATTTTTCTTAGAAACGCAATGAGCAGTTCATTGTCCAGCAAGACCGTTCACATATCAAATCTCACAACGACGTTCTTTCAGATCCAACAAACTCCACATCCACATCCGCCGCTAACAAAACACTTCTCGTCCACTCTTCCGCTGAGTCATCGTCATACACTCCCAAATGATTCAATAGCGTCTTCGATGACACAGAACCACCTCGCCCCCTCTCAATCACCACCCTTCTTTTCACGCCCACGTCAAAATCATCCCCTTCATCACGGTTTCCCCCCTCTACCACCTGCGGCCGACCAGAAAACGTCAAATCGCTAACCGAACTCGCCGCACTTCTCGTACTATACCAATCTGCAATAGGCGTCTGACCAACCATCGTCTTCACGCGCTCTTGCTTCTGTGCCTTGGAAGGCTTAGCAGTACCAGGCGGTGATGATGTCTTCAACAAGCCTAAATCTTGACCCAAGGACAATTCTCCCTCAGAAGAGGCATCCAACGCCGACGGCATACTCGGCGACATCTTTGAATCACTCATCGCAGTTCCAGGCGCAGTGACAGCAGACACAGGAGTCGACACTGATGAGTCACTCGAACACGATCCACCACCAGTTGCCATTATCATCTGGGAACTACCACTTCCATGCGCACTCCCCTGTTCACTTCCCGGTGAACCATTCACCGTAGTGCCGTACTTCAATCCACTGTTTATTGACCCAGCACTTTTCTTCGTAAACAGCAACTTCAACGACGGTTTCTTGACCCTCGACCCGGTTATACTCGGTGACTGGGCCTTCCCAGATACTGGGGAACTCGCAGGAGAAAGAGGCTCCGATCCCACCAAACTACTCAAGCTCCTGGTTCCAACCGCCGTCAAGTTAGGAAATGACAATGTAGGTATAGAGAGCCTCTTGGCATGAAAACTAGCAGGCGACGGTGGTACACTCTTGTCGAGATACGCTGTCATCGTACTAGAGGGCGGTGGCGCCGACAGAGAGGTATAGGGCGACGGATTACTAACGGCAAGTCGTCTGATTTTTCCTTCGTCCCTCTCGACGCCAATCTCAAAATCCACAGGGGCGGCCTCAACCACTTGAATCCTCGGCCCCACATTGGTAACACAAACAATGTTCCTTCCCGACAAGTCCTTGACAGTATCCGAAGCATCCAACGGCAGATAGGCGGCAGATGATTGGGCAGATGGCGTCGATGGCGTCAATACCGACTCGACACTTGAACTCAAAGTCTCCTCTGTATCCTCCCCTCTAGTAGACCTTATCGACGCAGAAAGGGATGACAAATCATCTTGTAACATTGAACCTTCCACAGTCGACGGTTCTTGCGAGAGCGAGGCCAGCCCAGAAGAAGCTACAGAAGTCGACGAAGCTTGCGACCGAGAATCGAGGTATACGGTCGCTATCCTGGGACGGTTGACAACAGTCCATCGGCGATGCTCGTCTGCTTCTTCAAACTCATCGTCATCTCTATCTTCTTCCTTCGACATGGCTTCTCCATCAGCCTTCGGTGTTCTCGGGTCGTCGCTATCCCTTTTGGTGTCCACAACGACTGTATTCCTTTGCATATCAAAAGTCTCATCCATCGCCTCTTGCTCAGCTTCTGGTTCAGATCCAGACCCATGTTCATCCTCCGAAACATCCACTAATCCTGTCCATACCCTCTCCTCCTCACAGAGCACCCTGAAAAGCTGAGCATTGATGTTCAGACTCGGTAAGAACACCATCAGCAAATTGCCCAATGGCATCTTGGTCAACTTGCTCGCCTCCGAGGTCGCTCTCACCAACTCGATCACGGTCCTCAAGAGGTCTCGGTTCTCTTTCGGCATCTTTGCGATCAAAGACCTAAGGTTCGAGACGAGGGTTTGAGAGGCAGGGCGTATTCCATTAAGGGAAGGCAGTGTAAAGGTCGATAAAGACGGAGGTTTACGTAGATTCAATGTAAGGAGTGCTGATGATGAGGACACTACGGAAGACGTCGAAGATGTCGGCCTGTGCTGCAGTAGCGGTTTTTGACTCGAAGGAAGACCCATGTCTTTCCTCATTCCTGGCTGCGGCGTATCGGAATCAACCACTGATGCATTTGAGCTTTCCTGCTCAATCGCGGCATCGAAGAAGGGCATGAGCTTCTGTGTCAAAACATTCTCAGGGACTGGAAAGGCGGGCGCCGAAATTAAGACCGAAAGTTTTGAGAAGAAAAGTTTCTGATAATACTCACGTTCGCGCAAGTAGGCTTTGAATATTGATGCAACCGCATGAGGATCTAAATCACATGGAGAGCACCTCGACATGTTGTAATCCACACCTGAAAGCCCGTGAATATCTATCATAAGAGCATAAAAATGAGCGTACCAGTATCGAACTCTGTTCTGAGCTTCATGATATGAGCGGCTCTGCCAGGCACCCTAAAAGTCCACCATCAGCTACTATTCAATGATGAAAAGTCGCACAATCTCCACGGGCGCATTTAAGAAGTGGAGAGGGTAAATCCCGCGGCGCCACAAACATTCTAAAGCTTTGGAGCGAAACCATGTACGCACCGGAAAAGCCCTTCTTCCTGCACGCCCCAGACCAATAAATGCTGGGCACATCGTACGACCAAAGCCGGTAACATTCTTCGCTCATATATCAGAAGCTCTGGCCTCCCTATCAGCTCCTCTGTATCACTTTCCCTCTGATTACCGATATCTTCCTTCCCTACCCATATGGCGGTATCCCTCACACACCTGGTTAGATCCCGGTGAAACACAACACCACTCGTAGCGGGGGCGCCTCTCCGATTTCTCAATGGGCCTCTGAGAAGTACGCCAAGGACAGGTTCGGACGATACGAATGCATCGTCCGAACAACTCGTGATGGACGCCGAGCCAACAGAGTAAGTCCCGGGTGTCCTGCGAAATTTCTTCCCCTTTTTGTGCGCAGCAGTCTCGTGCTGTCGCCGCTCCCGTTCTATCCGCTCCTTGATCTCTTTGATATTGACAGCATGCATACTACTACTATGTGTATGGTGCGTCGCACAGCTCTGATTGGATGGAGTTCGAGAGAGGTTCAAAACTCCAAACTCGTTAGGAAAGGAAGACGGTGTCGCCGAGCTGACGGAAGCCAAGCTCGAACACACCGACGCCGAGGAAGTGGAAACAGAGGAGATGGAACCCGAATTGCTGCCACAATGGTGACCCATATGACCAAGGGCGCCCTTGACTTTTTCAACGGCCTTTCTTGCAAGGCCAGCAGGCGCGAAACTACTACTGATGCTGAGGGAAGTCTGTCGAAAAGAAGGTGGGGTTGGGTGGCTGGGAAGGGGTCGTTGAGCCGGATAAGCGAAAGAGGCATTGACGTTGGGAGGCATGGGAGGAAAGTTTTGGATTTTGTTGGGTTGGTAACGTTGAGGCTGATTTATATGGGATGTCGCAAGGGAAGATGGATCGGAAGTGGGATGATCGTAAAAACCTTCTGAGATAGAATAGGATGGGTGCTTCAGGTCGGTTGCCGATGGAGCAGGAGGGATATGAGGGAGAAAGACGTTAGACGAGGAAGTGCCACCTGAAAAGCCGATATTGAGAGACAAGGAGCGCCGCTTAATATTTAGGAGGGGACTTGGGAGCTTTTCTGGGACGACGACACTGCCACTCTGCTCCTGTATATCGTCGAGACTCTGGAATGAATCGTCGTCCTCCTCCAGCATTCCAAGATCGATATCAACTGCGCTTAGCCGTTTATTCCCCATGACAACTCCCGGACCAGAGGCGCCGCTACCGGGTACAACAGTATAAGTCGACTGGAAGGACTCTGCCATCGAAACCGGTCTTGAAGCACGGGGACCGCCGGCACCAGGCCGGATAGTACAGTGACTAATGGTGGAGTCACTCTTGCGTTTATCGGCACGCTCTCGATCGAGCATGAGGCCCTCCGATTCAGACCGTGTCCTGGGGCGCTCGATCTGCCTGGCCTCGTCAAGTGCGGCCTGGGGCTGAAAAGGAGCTGTGGGCTCTGCCTCCTGAGCCTTGGATGCTCCCTGGCACACCTGTTCACGAGATGGGTTCTCAGGCTGCGGTGGAAGGGCGCGGTGCTGAAAGTAGGAATAAGGAGAGGCCTCGCTGGGCGAAACCTGGACAGAAGGCGGCTGGGGGGTCAAAGGAGTGGCGGGGTCGGGGTCTGCAGGACGTTTGCGACGGCCAGCAAAGACGCGACGGACTTTTGCAGCAACGGAGGCGTCTTGGGGCCTGCTGTGGGAGGAGCCCATAGTTCGGGAGGAGGAAAGGGGAGGTGCAGGGTCGAAAACATGGGCGGATATCTCCGCAGAACGGTCTGCCTGCATGATGTCGCGTGCAGAAGTGCTAGACACAACAAGTCACATTAAAAAGTCACACAACATATCTACTACAACATATCCGCCACACGTGTCAGCTACCCAACTAGCCTCTCTTTCACTAGTTCATATGTAAAGAACGACGTTGCTATGCTAGGTGCTACCTTCACTGTCACTTTCATCAGTCATCGTATTTCTTCTATCAGTTTTCTACTCACGCAGGTTTGGCCACAGGCCCCGGTACAGTCCTCTCACCCCCTCCCCGCACAGTGTGCTCTTTAGTGCATCCAGTGCACTACTGTACTTGGGACCGCCTTGCATCCCCGTAACTTGCATCTTGCGACGCAGCACATCAAATGGATATGTCAACGTCTGCGAAATCGACCCTGCAATATTTCCCAGCCCTGTCAGTCCTTCCCTTTTTTTGCAACCCCAACTGTCACCCACCAGCAAGTGCACCACATGACAACTTTCGTCCGACACTCGTCTTCCCAGGAGGTGTTATATAACCTCTCAGTGCCTCGTACGCGGCAAAATTAATCCCAACATACGGTGCAACTCCAACCGCAGTTGTGATCAATCCCCTGTATAGCGCCCGAACTCCCCCTTCTTCCCGCATCACTTTCAGGGTCATTCCCCACATCGTCAAATCTTTTGCCGAGTATTTAGGTTTGATCGCTCCCAGGACTTCCGCCGTTGATGTGGACGCGGTATGATAGCCCGACGCCAACGCCGCTTTTCCGACTACCGATGAATTCCCGCCACTTACATTTGTCGGTGCCGTATTCATAGCCCTGACGACCGCAAAGTCGACCGACGCAGTGGCTATAGACAATCTCGATCGCACCAAATCTAGTGGATACGTCGAACCTGTAGATAGTTCATCAATTCCAGCTTGGACAGTTTTGATCAAGATCAGCCTGAAACTCACACACAGAAGTTATGCCAGCCAATGCACCGGCAACCAATCGCTTGGGTGTATCCAACTCTTTTGTTCCATGCCGTGTCAGCCGCTGCATGTGAGCCAGTCAGCGCCCGGCGAGTGACATCAACATAACAATTAGGTGCACCAGTAAGATCCGCTGGCACCCCAAATACTGCATCCATTTCTCTTAGAGAGCCCACTCACCTTCTTTAATTCCTCATATGTAGTGAATTGAACAGCACTGCAGCACAATATAATCAGTCAATCGACCTTCATACCCATCCATTTTAAGTCAAACCTAGGAACCAAACCTCAGTCGCGCGGCAAAGGCAGTGTCACCCATCCACACCCACCTGTAAGGCACAATCCTCAAACAATTGATCCCGTTCCCTCGCATAAACCCACTAAACCCCTCCTCTCGCCACATCCTCGTAAGGCTGTTCCACACACCATTATACGATGTATTCGAACCACTGGGCTGTACCTGCCTGAAACAACCATCTCAATTAAAGTTCGATCAAGACCTCAAATCGCATCGACCTACAGGATAATTTTTAATCTTTCCAGTGGGCTAACAACCGTTCTCGAGGCAGCCCCCGCGCATCCGCCAGCTAAACCCAAAGGAATCCATGTAGTCCTGCATCCAAGATAGCAATCGACACACGCTCACCAATAAAGTACGACGCAACCTCGGGAGACAAAAACATCAACACCGATGTGTTCTTCTTCACCTCCACCTGCACCTCTACCGTCGTCTCACCCCCCATCTTCTCCGCTGCGGCGGCGGCGGAAGTAGTAGTAGCAGTAGTAGCCGCAGTAGTCATTTTGTAATATTCGAGATAGAATAGATTGTTGGAAAAGGATAGAATAAGAGAGAAATTGGACAGTCCAGGTATACCCGAGTTTCTGTAACGTTCAGAAACGACTTCTAATATCCGAGTCGAGAAAGCGAGACAAGGTATCACGATAGGGTGAGATAGTTCAACCGGGGGCCAACAACTGCCCGGATGAGTCCCTTCCGAGTTGTAATTCCTCCAAGCGAAAAAGCCAAAAATCGCGGATAATAAAATCCAAGTATTTTCAAACTGCGCCGAGTGAGCTTGGTAGGAGCGTAGAATAACTGTCGGTTTCCCGATATGTAAAAGATAGTAAGCAGAACAGAGAAAGCACCGGAGTTGAGTGGCTTGCAGTGTCGGTGCTCCTCCCTACGGTCACGTGGAGGTTAATATTATATCGGTCCACTCCACATGTACAACAAGCACCCTATCATCTCATCCCATTCATAGTTCACAGACTTCTTACAAGCTTTCGAGATGCCCTCTTAGCTCAAGAGAGAAGAAGGGGTATCTTGTCTACATTTCCAAAAATAAGTATCGTAACACCTGTCCCGAGTACCGCCCACAAAAACCTATGAACGGGTCGTCGGCTATGATCAGGGCAGCTAACTTACCTTGTTCTCGATATATGCACCATCTCGCAAAGGCTGCGTAAGCCTTCTTATTGTCTCCCCTAGTAAGGTCCCCAAAATCTAGTGTGGACGCTCAGCTCAGCCCAGCTAGCATGAACTACACATTGCCAGAACTGGATATACAAGGCAAGCACCACAATCACTACATTGGCAGTGGCACTCCATTCTCCATTGGTACTCCATTTGATGTCTCTGTCACGCTAAGAAGCTTGACCAATTTGAGAGTATCAATGAAAATACAGAGAATGATGTGTAGATCTTGATACCTCGTGTATTTTGATTATAGAATGTATACTGAGTAGAGGTCAAACTACGAATTTTTCACCGGAGAATTTAACTGCAGACTAAAATGTATTTGTCAATCTCTTCCACTGATCATTCAAACTGACACACTAAGCTTCATGTGGAAGCTGTTTTCTGAATATATCAGCCAACATATCCTTTGTGGCATTTGCCAAATGCCACGCACTCCACTTTCACTGAAGATGTAGCCACTGTATGTGCAGCATTTGGACAGGCTGATTCATGATAGGTACACTGAAATACACCAATTCCGTGCATTTAGGGACGAGTTGTCATTTCGACAGGTGTCATCACTGTGCAACAAATCTATCGCTCCTGGAATACACAACTTCAAGCCTGACTGATTTCCCCATTGGCAATAAATTTATATCATAAGTGAAAAATCACAAATCATGCACATTGATCTTTGCTCTCTTTGTAACATCCTCAGGTGTCAATTTCCAAAGTACGTCGATCAGAACTCCTAAGAAAGTTCCGGGACCTCGTACGTTTCCACTTTCGACCGCAATCTCTGCACCGACTGTCAAAACTAAAACGCTATTCCAAATATAAAGCGTTAGTGCAAGAAGACACACATACGATTAAGATCCTACCCCACAATTGCACCCAGAAACATGTCTCTGTTTACAAGGGCGCCATGAGACTCTTCTGACGCAGCTAAAATAGGTGCTACAGCACAGAAGGAGGCAATGCAACTACCAACGATGCAACCTGACCCTGTGATTTTTCCAAGAATTTCATCCCCATTGCTGAGAGAGGCTACAGTCACTCCATCGGAGATATAATCAATGGGGCCCGTCATCACAACAATGCTTCCTTAAGCCGAGGGTCAGGTGAAAGAAGAGCAAGTCCACAGTATCACGACACCCACGTTCCTTCAGAGCCAGTCGTCTCACAAAGTTGACAGGATCTTTAAATCCGGAACCTACACTATCGACCCCCTTTGATTGAACCTTGGAGAGAATCAATGAGAAAATCAGGATCTGAGAAAAATATAATAATCAAAACCTCATTAGAACCAGCGAGTACAGCTAGTTCCCCGGGATTCCCTTTAATCACACTTGCTTGCCATGTATCCAGTAACCCTATTGGACGTTTTTGAGGTTAAACTCCTAAAAATCACATCTAACCTTTACCTCTGACAGCCTCTTTCCTGAACTGGCTGGCACCTACGCCAACGGGATCGAAAACCGGCGGCTTTCTGGATGAATTGGCATAGAAGCCTGAAGTATTGACGATTTCAATGAAGTACATCAAACCCAGTGATGTAAACCTACCTGCTCTACGCATGCTTTCCAAAGTCCCAGTTGTCAAAGTCCCCAAATTGACTAACAAAGCTCCAATGATGTGTGCTAGGTCCTCCATTTCCTCTGGGCCGGTCGCCATGATTGGGCTTGCCCCCAGACTGAGGGTGATGTTTGCAGATTGTGTAGCAACAACGTTATTGGTGATCTGTAACATACGTGAGCGTTTAACAGCCCCTCAATGCTCAAAACCATGCACACATGATGCACGAGAGGCCCAGTCTCTCTAATTTTGGTCATCAATGTCTGAACACCTTCTAGAATTGTGGAGTGCATCGATGGACGCCCATTTTCATCGTAGAGGCCGGACGCAAGGACGCAACCTCGTGGCACAATGGCAGACATCCGGATTCTGAAGGAATGAACTACTTTAGACAAACATGCTGCAGTAACTTCAGGATTTTGAGAAGCCATTATCTCTGAGACTATTGCAATACCGTCAAGGGTGTGCCCTGTTGACGAAACCGTTCCGTGGAGCGTCCTCGAAAGATTATTCGCCTTAATACCCCCTGATGAAGTGAACCATGAAAGAGCATAATTTCACACTAGAAGAGGGGCATACCAATGGCCACGGCCTTTATATTTGTTCCGTCCAATGCTTCTAGCATTTGGCCAACGCCTCTCACACCAATAATGGGGTTGGTGAGGGTTTTTGTCGTGGTTCCCCAAACCGCCCCTATACCAACGTAATCCACGAGGTCCTGCCTAGCCTTCCAGACTTGTTGTACATTGTTGCAACTCACGCCTATAATGGAATGTTGGGGCAATATAGCTCTCGCCTGCAGTACAGACATATCAGTCTGTCCCAGATGTACACCATGTGCGTTGATCGCCCTGGCTACATCGACTCTGTCGTTTATAATGACAGGTACATTATACCTGTCGCAAACCTCCTTTGAAGCCTTCGCGATGTCGATGAACTAAAAACATGAATATGGCCCTCGAGACATCAACCGTATAACGCACCTCTCTTGTGTCCGCGGTCTTCTCGCGAATCTGTACGATCGTGACCCCACCTTTAAGTGCCTAAAGATAGGTAACACTGGATGCTGCATACTGATAAACCTACCTCTTCCAAGGACTCTAGGTAATCCTGAAGCTCCTTTAACAATCAGTTGCCTGATATTGCAGACCTTAGCTACCTTGCCTGGAGGAAGTAAATCCCTCCCAGTTACCAGGTATATTGAATAATCAACGATCATAAAGTTAGGAATACCGTAGGTAAAGTGTTGGCAAAGAGTTGGACTTGAGTTTGACTGCCATCGGGAAATTTAATCATGCACATGACGCAATTGGATCCAGAATTTTTATTCTGAGAAAATTAAGTTCAAAACAACAGAAGGCAAAAAAAGTAGGAACATGTGGGCGAAGTCTGTCGATAGATTATGGGTGGTGGTATACATGACGCCCGCCCGGCACCGAGAATACAGCCACCACCTCAGGTATTTTTGATGCAACAGATAGGTGTTTCACACAGCTCAAGTGCAGTGACCTGGGCACTATATTGCATCTTTCAGCTCCAAGGAGCCGCAGGAAGAATTCGAGCGACAGCTCAGGATTTTGGCTCAAGTGAACTGCTGTACTATATTCGATATAAATACGGTGCTGAATAGCTGGTGCGCCTTTGCCGCGGTCGACTTTGCTACAGTATATCAGGAGCTGCTACCAATGTCCTGTTCTCAAGGTCTGCAATAATGATCCTTCCATGTTAAAGCAGGCTCATGGGAGAGAAAGCTCCCATAAATGAGCCAAGATATTCGAGCATGATTATGGTGACTGTGTAGCCACAACTGCCTGTATAATTCAGGACCATTTGTACAACAATATTCTATAGCACACCGTTGTTGGTTTTACAAAACGGTTTTAGGACGAGCTATTTCCGCGCCTATCAAGTTTTGCACCATGCCTGGACTTAGCGTCATTCAAGGATATGTGCATGCTTTCCCAGAGCCTCCCAGCCGATTTATAAGCTCATTCCGTTGGACGGTGCCCAGAGCCTTTGGCTACAGCTCTGGGGTCAAGTCATAAGGTCTCTTGCAGCATAGTTAAGAAGTTAAGGTGCTGCTGCCTCGGGATCGCTGGCATCCTTGGAGACGTTGGTATGGGGAATCAGAGACGTCCTGACAATTACTTTTGGTGAGTCCTACTCCACACTGCCTCACTAATACCTGAACAAGGGGTCAAAAAAGTCAGCCTTTGATATCCCCCCCTACACACGCCCCTTCTCTAGAGTATCATACGGTACCGCATAAATATCTTAGTATGTAGACGGACCCCATCGGAAGATTTTTTACGCTTTATACAAAGCATCCAAAAATGTTGTCGCCAACTCGCCAACTAGTTCGGGCCCAACCGCACTTGACTTTCCAAGACCTATGAGAAAAAACTTGAGTAAGAGCCAGACAAAATGCTTTTGAGCACACCATAGAGCGAAACCATAGTCCCAGTCCCCGAAGGAGCGACCTTTGCTTCCTTTACAGAATCTTTGAGGTCAGCAATGAATTGATCAACGGCCTGAACAGTGAGACGCTTTAGAAATTAGACAGGAAGAAGAAATGATCAGCGTATTCCATTGAATCAAGAAAAGATCAACTCACAGTACAAGCAATATGAACAGCCTTGGGATCTAGCAGGGCATTGAGATGCCAACCGCGCTTGTTCATGACATCACCGACTTCCATTACATCAACATTGGGATGCTTGGAAGCAAATGCTACAACCGATGCCGGTGGGTCACCAACCACGTACAGTTCGGGTACTGAGGTTCTAATCGCCTCGGAAATTTTCCGTGCAGCAGTGACAATATTCCTGCAAGATTCCAAGTATCCCCTATCTGGGAGTAAGCGAATGACCAAGAGATCCTCTAAAAACATACTCGGAACCCATGTGTTGCATGACGGCCCAAGCTCCTGCTAGAAGTGCACCAGGGCTGTTGAAAATAATTTAAATGATGGACCTGGTACAAGCTTGGGAAAAAATTGCGTACCGAGATCCAGAAATCGAGGGACTTGCATAAACACCACCTAAAGCAGGGTCATTTCAGGTGTGAACTCAAGAAACAAGATGAAAAACAAACCACTCCAAGTTAGATGCAAGTAGTACTGGTACTTGCGTAACTCGGCATCACGATACATAATTACAGAAGTTCCTTTGGGTGCAAAACCGTACTTGATGGGAATTCAGAAAACCCAAGTTATAACGCAAATCGGAGGACACGAACTTTGTGAGTATCACAGCTGATGCTTGTTACACCCTCCACCCGAAAATCGAAGGGAAGCAGCTTGTACCGTCCATCTTGACCCCCAGAAAGACCGGCTGGCTCCAAGAAAGGTACGATGAAGCTTCCTAAGCAGCAATCAACGTGTAAGCCGACGTTATACTGAGAGGCCAGACGACCAAGTGCTGGAATATCGTCTTGATTTCCATCCGGAAAGTTGATTGCCGATCCAACTATCTTGATAAAGTCATCAGAATGGTTCCTTATTATTAAATATATCATCACCAATTTACCATGATCGTATTTGGGTTGCTATTGGACTCGTGAGCGAACGTCAATAGAAAAAATTATTCTCGCTCACATTGCACGTTTGACATGCTTGACATCCACTCTGCGCGTAAAGCGATCCACAGGAATTGTATGGACTTTCACACCGAGATACGAAGCGCCTTTGTCGAAGGCAGCATGAGCGGTAGAAGGAATGATCCTAAAAGGGGATCAATGACATGACATGATCAACAAGATCATACATAGCCCCACATTTCTGGTTCTTTGATGCCTTTGACTGCGCGAGCCCAGTCCTTATATGTCTTGACTGCCATTATTATGGACTCAGTGCCACCAGAAGTCATTGCACCGGCTCCATCCGGATGATTATACATTTTCAGAGTCATTGCCACGATTTCAGCTTCCATCTTCCTGATGGCAGGGAAGACATCAGGGTGGAGCGGGTTTGAACAACAGTATTTCTCGTAAGCCGCAACAATTATTTTCTCCAGGTCTTCACCTCCATCTACACACAGAATCAAACAGGCAAATTCACAAAGCTCTTATATGAACTCACGATAGACGGCCCCTGAAACCTTGCCTGCGCGCCAATCAGTTTTGGGTTCGAATTCCTGGTCCATTTTCTCCATCTCTGCCATGATCCACTCCAACGAACGGCCATTCCGAGGCAACGTGAGGTGCCTTACAACTTCTGGTCCTTTGGGAACAAGCTTTTTCTCAATGTCTAGCTTCGCCTTTGCCATCTGCGTTTCAACTTGCTTCTTTGTCGCAGGGAGTCTCAGCGCCATTAATACTATAAACTAAGATAGAGAGAGAAAGGAGGATTTCAAAAGCTGGTATAAAATATACATACTTTGGCAGTCCAGGTATAAATTTCTTTGATGGTCGTGATAATCCCTCTGGCGGCAAGATGACGTTTAGCCTTAACTGCATAGACTGCCAAGACATAATAAAATAAAACTGTCTTGAGCAAATTGAGATTGGTACGAGGTACAAGGGAGCGAATATGGGGTCGAATGGTGGAAAGTTCTACCATGCTTTCTGCGTAGGCGGCCGGACGACAGTAGATGGTAGAATGACGTCTGCTGGTGCGCCCCAGTTTAACTCCGCTTTTGCCGGATATCACATGTGATTTTGTATACACTAGACTTGTGCCATTAACTTGTAATGTACACGATCCAAAAGAATAGTAGACTTTGGAAACAGCGATGAAGGCAGAAAAAGCTTGTTATAAGTCGTTCTCTCCATTATTATTCCTGGTGACCAAATCCAGCAAGCTCCCAGGCGGCTCCTTATCCCAGTCATTCACATATTCCAACAGACTTTCAAAGACCTCCATTCTCTGCGCATATCTGTCAGCAGACACAGCATTGCTTTTCTCAGTTCCCCTCTGGTATTTCTCCAAAGGATCTTCGGAAGACATTAGCAACTCGGGGCGAAGCTTCGGAACAGATATTCTGCCGAAGTAGTCAACCTCTTCGTCCAAAGGCTCCGCATATTCGTTTTTGTCTTGTGTACCTGCTCTAGATTTCATCCTAGTCCAAGTGTCCCCAATGCTCTCTATGGATGAAGAGGATAGGTTTCCAGACGTCGATGAAGTCTGGAAAAGAGATGGAAGAACAGTAGTTACAAGAGATTTAGGTGCGAGAAGGAAAGCCATCAGAGAACGATAATCTTCTGTCTCCTTCTGATCGTCATGATTGACAACAGACGAAACTTGAGTCCGCAAATACATGACAGCTTGAGTCAGAGCATTATCTTCACACATTTCACGAAATCTACATATCCTCAAATCATCTAAAGGTATATTCCAATAGAAGAGGGCTTACTGCTGCCGCCGAATTCGGTAAGTTGCCTGACGGATAATTTCCTCGACGTCTGGCCTGAGCAACCCATGAGTTGTGCTACATTCATCGATTATTTGTTTCTTTGCTCATCGTACTTACCTACATACCTCCATCCTCCAAAAATCATTCATCTTCTTGATGTCATTATTGTTAGCCTCGTCCATTGGCTCAGCATCATCTGAGTCTTGACGACTTGTGTTACCACCAAAAAGGTATACTTGCTTGGACTTTGCATCATACACCACCTCATGTGCATATCTTGGGCAGGGTTCTCCTCTTTTACTCAGTCCAGTATTTGTTGTAGTATTAACAGGCCGAGGTTGGTCCGCTTGTGATAGAATGCGCGTCCATACCCTAGACTTTCCACCGTATCTGTATACCCAATTGTGGAGCTCTCCCGGAAGACAGCCTGTCATTCCCGCTGAGTTGGTGATTAAACCACAGAATCTGGAATGTTTGAGGAGCAGAACGATGAACCTCATTGAATATTCTTACACGTAGATTTCTTTGAAATCCGTGTCAATGACTGCCTTCGAAATGTAGCAAGCGTTCGGTCCTCCTGCTGCCGTGAAATCGGAGAAAAGTTCGGATACCATATTTGTATTGAGGTCATAAGCGTACATGTCCGATAGATACTTTTCCTCTCTTTGACCTCCGAGGATGAAAAGTGTGTTAGTGTTGTGGTCGAAGACCATTGAATGACCATGGCGTTGTGGCATCGA
>Ga0153924_1000194_pt1 | contig 41136 bp, 34 predicted proteins | sample TSNJ008MetaG_FD_104709 | JGI IMG/M metagenome (GOLD analysis project Ga0153924, IMG submission 104709) | Attine ant fungus gardens microbial communities from New Jersey, USA - TSNJ008 MetaG | ecosystem: Host-associated > Fungi > Mycelium > Unclassified | place: USA: New Jersey, Wharton State...
GACTCCTTCGGCGGTCGTTCGGAGCCCCTTAAACCAGTCATCACTCGGGAATGCCCTCGTGACTCCTTGGGTCTCCTCTCTCCCTTACGCTGCTCCGCAAGCTGCGCAACTACCCTCATACACCGGATCTTTCGCATAAGATAGTTGGCAGGGATTCCTGGCTGTTTTTTAAAAACATTTTAAGTCTCGTTAAATATTTAGTGTCCTTGTCTACTAAAGTGATTTACAGAAACGTAAAGCAATATGGCAGATCGAATCGCCTTAGAGAAACAGTCAGGAACCAGCGCCCTATTTTCACTCAACCTATTCTGTTTTAAAATATATCAAATAAACTTTCTGTCATACAGATGTGCAGCAATCAACACCACCAACACAGAGCCCGCATTATGTACCAATGCACCGGTCGTAGGATTTAACAGCCCCAGTACGGAAAGTATGATTGCAGCAAAATTGATTGCTATCGATAACCCAATGCTGAATTTGATTGTTCTAACCGCCGCATTGGATAACCTTTTTAAATAGGGGATTTTACTAATATCATCACCCATTAAGGCAATATCGGCGGCTTCAATTGCTATATCGCTTCCCATACTTCCCATTGCAACGCCTACGTTTGCGGTTTTTAAAGCGGGGGCGTCATTTACGCCGTCGCCAATCATGCAGACGTTTTTCCCGCCGTGCTGCAGCTTTTGGATTTCTTCTACTTTCTGCGCCGGTAAGAGTTCGGAATGCAGGTCAGTTATACCAACTTGTGCTGCAAAATAATCAGCGGTCTGGGTATGATCACCGGTCAGAAGGACGACCTGCGTATGCATCTGTTTAAGCTCCTGTATCATGCTTTTAGCATTATCCCGTAAAGTATCGGACAATGCGATTACGCCAATACATGTATTTGCCTTTGCCGTTATAATAGCAGCCTTGCCCTGCCCCCGTAACCGTTTCAAGGTATCTGATACAGTATTGTCAAATATTACATTATTTGCTTCAAGCCATTTCATATTTCCGCAAAGAATAGTATCATCTCCCATATTCGCACGAACCCCTTTACCGGGTATCATAGTAAAATCTCTTATGGGTTGGATAGTCGTATTTTGTTCTTTCGCATATGCCGCGATAGCCTTTGCCAATGGGTGTTCTGAATGGGCTTCCACCGAAGCGGTCAGACGGAGCAATTCATTTTCAGACAATGCGGGGTCAAAAGATACAACATCACTTACAAGTAAATTACCGTAGGTAAGCGTACCTGTCTTGTCGAAGGTAATACAGTCTGTTTTTCCCATGCGTTCCAATGCGTCACCTGATTTTATGATAACGCCATGCTTTGTGGCTTGCCCGATTGCCGCCATGATTGCCGTTGGCGTAGCCAAAACCAACGCACACGGACAGAATACAACTAATACGGTTACTGCCCGTACAATATCATTTGCTGCAAAATAAGTGATGACCGCAATCAACAGTGCGGCAGGCACAAGCCATGCAGCCCATTTATCCGCTATACGCTGCATGGGGGCTTTGTTGTTTTCGGCTTCCTGCACCATACGGATGAGTTTTTGCAGGGAGCTGTCCCCGCCAATCTTTGTAGCTTTCATATCAATGCTGCCAAAGCGGTTGATTGTGCCGCAAAATACATTATCACCCATTTCTTTGTCCACTGGTATCGACTCGCCGGTAATAACTGACTGGTCTATCGACGTATTTCCGCTTATAATTTCGCCGTCTACCGGGATTGTTTCGCCGGGGAGTATACGGAGAATATCATTTTGCCTGATTTCCTCTGTTTTCACCATTTCTTCCTTACCGTCAGTTAAAATGCGCCGCCCTTGCTGCGGGGCAAGGCGAATCAGATTTTTCAATCCCTTTTTTGCCCGCTGCGCTGTTTTTTCTTCCAATATTGCGCCGATTGCCATGATAAAGGCAATCTCACCGGCGGCGAATAAATCATCGATGAAAATCGCGGCAATCATGGCAATAGTTATTAGCAGGGGAGATGATATTTTGTTCATGCCTTTGTTGTTAATAATTCTTGATATGGCAAGATACAGAAGCGGCAGCCCACTGATAATAACCGATACCCATGCAGGGTCAAACGGAACAGCCAGGTCCGTTAACGAACGTATAAGGCTTGCCGCTATGAATACGCCGCTTACAATCGTCATGGGAACATAACTTAAAAAATCAGATATTTTTTTAATCATAATGCAGTCCCTTCTATACAATGCGTGAAAATTGCTCGATTGCTGATGAAAGTTTCTTTATTGTTTCATCTTCTTTACCCTCTCGAATACCGTCAAGGACGCAATGGTGCAGATGCCCTTCTAAAACGACTTGCCCGGTTTTATGCAAGGCTGCTTTTGCAGAGCCTATTTGTATTAAAATATCATCGCAGGGTTTATCATCTTCCACCATTTTGATAATCCCGCGAACCTGCCCCTCAATTCTTTTAAGCCGCTTCGTTACGGCATCAACGTCAATACACTGTTTCATATCATGTCCTCCTTTTTATTTGGGCACATACCCCATGCCCCTATACCCTATAATATGCTGCGAATAGAGAATTGTCAATACATAACTGAAAAAACACATTAATTTGGGAAAAGATTGGAGATAATAGGGATGTAATATATATCAAAAATTAATGTCTATTGACAGGATTTATGATAAAATGAATAAAGGGTAAAGTGATAGCAGCCTAAATGTCAATTACAATGTATTAGCAGAGGTGGAAGAAATATTGAAAACGAACACTAAATTTAAAAGACGTGTTTTTTATTTGAATAAAGGGACAAAAAAAGTGCTGGCGGTATTGCTGGCAATGATATTTGTTTTAACACTCGTACCTGCGGAGGCACTGGCCGTGGACATAGGTCCGCCGGACAGTCTTACCGATGGAGGCGGAAACCTTGCCGGAACAGAAGCGTATTTTGGCAGCATCGGCGGCAACCCCATCAAATGGTATGCTGACAGGAGCGGGTCTGATGCGGTGAAATTTACGGTTGAAGACGTGAGCCAGGATGTAGAGGTAATCGCCACAGCCGCCCAGTCTACGCAGAGCGTACCGACGACAGGATCCCTTTCGTTCAGCTATGCGAATGCCACGACAGGAACGAATCAATACGTTTCCTGTGTACTGGTTGACGGCAGTAATGAAGTGGCATATTACGGCAAGCTGGCCGACAGCAGCGCAGAGGCCGGCGGTGGCTTGTCGATACCGCTTGCGGGCGTGGCAGACGGCACGTACACCCTTAAAATTTTCAGTGAAGTAGACAATGGCAGCAACAACACCGATTACTGCAGTGCGCCCGTCACAATGATGCTGACAGTATTGGACGGGACAGGCACGGTAAGCAATTTCGGCGGGACGATTGACGATCCGGTCGATGAAAAGGCTTTTAAGGTACTCTTTATCGGCAACAGCCATACGGTCGACGCTGCGAACTATTTCTACAATATAGCCGCCTCAGCCGGCTATACCGATGTAAAAGCCGGCGCCGCCACCATTAGCGGCGAGACTATTGCCGGTCATTATGCAAATGCCAGGGGCAATGCGGCGAAATATGTCTATAAGAAGACGACCGGCGGCGTCACAACGAGAACCACCGGTCACCGCCTCGTTGACCTGCTGAAGGACGAGGCATGGGATTTTGTCATATTACAGGAGGCTACTCCCCGATCGGGCTTCGGGAAATACTACAACCAGGATCTGGACGGACTGACCGCCTATGTCAAAGCGAACGCAGAGAATCCGGATGTCCGGTTGGGCTGGTATATGGTCTGGGCATATTCCACAGATAATACGTTCAAAAACTTTGCCGCAGATTTTGACCGTGACCAGATGGGCATGTACAACGCCATTACGTCCACTGTGCAGCAGAAGGTTGAGTCTCATCCCGATATCAGCTTCGTCGTACCGGTGGGCACCGTCGTTCAGAACTTACGCACCAGTTATATGGCGGATGTACTGGGAACAGACGGTTCACACCTGTATGATCCGGAAGGCGACTACCTTGCGGGACTGTGCTTTTTCCGTTTTTTGTCGGGCGAATCGTTGTATGATCTGGAGAATATGCCCGGCACTATCGTCTCCCTGCCGCCCGATCACTGGCCCATGTTTCGTGACTGCGTGGAGGCAGCCGTCCTGAAACCCTATGCCGTGACATCTTCGGCGCATAAGACAGCGCCAAAGAAGACGGTGGAATATGCATTAGATAATGAGAAAATCACCGTATCGCTTCCGGCTGACAGTTATGTGTACAACGGCAAGGCGCGAAAGCCATCCCCGGTGATCATTCACGGTCCAAGGAAGCTAAGGGCTGGTATTGAGTACAGCGCCTTATATGAGAACAATATCAATGCCGGAACGGCGACGGTCACCATTACCGGCATAGGATATTACAGCGGAACAGTTACGAGAACCTTCAAGATTACCAGGGCGGCGATATCCAAAACAGAATTGACCTACAGCCTGACCGCTAAAACTTATAACGGCAAACCGCAGGGCGTAACTGTCAAAGCCCCGGACGGAGCAGGAAAAGTCACTGTCAGCTATACTGGAAAAGGCGTAACGGAATATGAGACATCGACGAAAAAGCCGACCGACGCCGGTTCCTATACCGTGACGGTAAACATTGCCGCGGGTATGAATTATGATGCGGCTGACTTTACTTTGGGTACGTTTAAAATCAAGCGGGCGAACATCTCCAGGGTGAAGATCCCAAATCAGGAGTGGACGGGCAAAAAGATCAAGCCGACATCGTTTACGTATAACGGAAAAAGCTTTTCTGTCAAAGCAAACACCACTGCGCAGAGGTCTTACGGCAAGAATAAAAGCATCGGCGAGGGGACAGTCAAACTCATGGGGAAAGGCAACTTCAAGGGTAAAAAGACCCTCTCTTTCAAAATCGTGCCGAAGAAGAATTCCGTTTCAAAGATTACGACAGGCACAAAGCAAATGACGGTGAGATGGAAGAGAGTGTCTGCGGTACAAAATATTACCAAATATCAGGTACGCTGCCGTGTGAAAGGCAAGACTAAATGGACAACCAGGACCTATGACGCTTCTGATTCATCAGCCAAAATCAAGAAGCTGAAAAAAGGCAGGCAGTACGAGGTAAAGGTGCGGAGCTATAAGACAGTATCTAAGGTAAAATATTATAGTGCATGGAGTGCGGTAAAGAACACTGGGAAGATTAAATAGATAAAATTTGCAAAATGCTATTGCAAAATCATATCAGGAGAGGTATAATTATTAAGAGTTAAATATATGCAATATGAGAGTAAATAAAACAATTTGAGTCATCGGACAGGCGCTTGCATTTGGTATTGGTTTACAGTTCAGCCATCTTACATGATGCAGTGTGGACAAACGTACAATAAAATGCTATAATCAAACAACAGCGGAGGTGGTAGCGTGCCATTAACGAAAGAAGATTTACAGGCAATCCAGGAAATCGTACAAAAGGAAGTAAAACAGGTACGATACGAAATCAAGGAATCAGAGAATAGAACGAAAGAATCTATTAACGAACTGGAAAATAGAACGAAAGAATCTATTAATAAACTGGAGAATAGAACGAAAGAATCTATTAAAGAATCTATTAATGAATCAGAGAATAGAATGAAGGGATTTATTCATGAATCTATTCATAAATCTATTCATAAATCTGAAGTAACCATGCTGGACGAAATGGACAGGTATGATATTAAAAATGAAAAACGTTTTGGCAGAATTGAAAAACGACTTGATACTATTGAATCAACTGTAAATAGTATTAAAAATGATAATGAATTAATAAAAATTCGAGTCGACAAACTTGAAAAGCGAATTTCGTAAACTAACTATTTGTTGAGTAGCCTCCAAAAGCGGTTACTCTTTTTTACATTCAAACAAATGGTTTTTATTCAATACTGGTAAAAATGCAGTCTACCTGCTATGATATAAGATATATAGTCTGATCTGAAACAACAAAAAAAGAAAGAGAAGAATCGGTTGATGGCGGAATGGAGCAGATATGAAAAAAGTATTAGGTAAGAAATTCTGGCTGGCCCTTGTGATTTTCAGCCTGACGGGACAAGTCGCATGGGTAGTGGAAAACATGTATTTTAATGTGTTCATCTACAAGATTTTTAATGCATCGGCATCTGATATTTCATTGATGACAGCCCTGAGTGCGGTGACGGCAGGCTTTACAACCCTGATTATTGGGGCATTGTCTGATAAGCTTGGCAAACGTAAGATATTTATCTGTGGGGGCTACCTGCTGTGGGGTATTTCTATTTTATCATTCTGCCTGCTGCGTCTGGAATGGCTGGAAGGATTAACCGGAAGTGTGATTTCGGCGGCATCTTTGGGAGTATCGCTGGTTATACTGTTGGATTGTATCATGACATTTTTTGGCTCTTCTGCAAATGATGCCTGTTTTAACGCATGGCTTACGGAAAGCGGGGAAGAGAGTAACCGGGGGGCTATCGAAGGGTTGAATGCCATGATGCCGCTGGTTGCCGTCTTAGTGGTTTTCGGCGGCTTTATGGCCTTTGACCTGGAGCGGGAATCGAGCTGGACGGCAATTTTCCTGATTATCGGAGTCGGTGTTATGCTCATCGGGATACTGGGCTTATTTTTGATTGAGGAGCGGGGAAGTGCCAGAGCAGAAAACCAGTCTTATTTTAAAAATCTTTTTTACAGTTTCCGTATTCAGGTAATTAAGGAGAACAAGCTCCTTTATGCAGTTCTTGCAGCATTTGCTGTTTTTGGTATATCCATTCAGATTTTTATGCCCTACCTGATCCTGTATTATGAAAAGGGGCTGGGGATGAGCAATTATGTTTTAATCCTGGCTCCGGCAGTCATTCTGGCATCCGTTATGACGGTCATTTTCGGGAAATTATATGATCTGCTGGGATTCAGGAGATGTGTATTTCCCGTAGTATGGCTTCTGATTGCCGGCTATCTTATTTTGTTTATCGGAAAAACCACGATTCCGGTATTCTTAGGGTCTGTGCTTATGATGTCTGGATATTTATCAGGAATGGCGGTATTTGGGGCGAAGATTCGGGATCATACGCCCAGGGGGAAAGCAGGCCTGTTTCAGGGGATCCGCATTTTCGGGCAGGTATTGATTCCCGGTGTTGCAGGCCCGGCAATTGGTGCATGGGTTCTGCATAATGCGCAGACAATCATCAATTCAGATGGCACGGAATCATTTTTGCCAAACAGCAATATCTTTATGGCGGCACTGGGGGCAGCAGTGGCCTTGCTTGTCATTTTACAGATGATTTTCCGGATGATCAGAAATGGGCACAGGGAATTGCCTACGAGTTTTGAAAATCAGGATGCCACACCATTTTCCGCTTATCCCAGGCCGCAGCTTCGCAGGGATTCTTACTATAGTTTGAATGGTACCTGGGATAATGGAATCACAGTGCCTTTCCCGCCGCAGTCCCGGTTGTCAGGATATGGGAAAAGAATCGGAAGCAGGTTCACATATACCAGGAAATTTGAATTGCCGGAAGACTTTTTAAAGAATAAGCTGTTATTGCATTTTGGTGCTGTTGACCAGATTGCGGAAGTCTATGTGAACGGTCGGGAAGTGGGCCGCCATGAAGGGGGATATCTTCCGTTTACACTGGATATTACGGATGCGTATCAACCCGGTGAAAACCAATTGACGGTAAAGGTAACGGATACCCTCTCTCTTAAGTATCCTTATGGCAAGCAGCGGAAAAAACGGGGAGAAATGTGGTACACACCTGTGAGCGGTATCTGGCAGAGTGTATGGCTGGAAAGCGTGCCGGAGAATTACGTGGAGGATATCCGTATTACTCCGGATCTGACAGGGATTGATCTGGAAGTGAAAACGAAGGCTTTGGAATATGAAGTAACGGTATATACCGGTGAAGGGGAAATTAAAAAACGTTTCCGGGATAAGACGGTCAGAATAGATTTCGTGGAAGAAGGCGTCCGGCCTGTGTTATGGACGCCGGAGAATCCTTATCTTTATGAACTGCACATCCGGGCCGGGGAGGATAAGATAGAGTCTTACTTTGGTCTGCGCAGTGTGGATATTCGGGAAATTGATGGAAGAAACCGCATTTGTCTGAATGGAAATCCCATTTTCCTGCATGGCGTATTGGATCAGGGATATTTTAGTGATGGTATTTATCTGCCGGCGTCGGAGGAAGGTTACCGGTTTGACATTCAGAAAATGAAATGGCTGGGATTTAATACATTGCGTAAACATATTAAGATAGAGCCGGAATGTTTTTATTATATGTGTGATAAAATGGGGATGCTGGTCATGCAGGATATGGTTAACAGCGGACGATATTCTTTCTTGGGAGACACGGCACTGCCTACGCTGGGATATATCAGGAAAAAAGACACCAGACGATTTTTGGGTAAGAAGCACCGGAATATTTTTATACAGCACACCAGGGAGACGTTGGAGCATTTATATAATCACCCATGTATTGTGTATTATACTATTTTTAACGAGGGATGGGGACAGTTTGACAGTGATAATATCTATGATCTGGTTAAGGGGCTGGACAGTTCAAGGATTATTGATACGACATCAGGGTGGTTCCTGAATCATAAAAGCGATGTGGAAAGCAGCCATATTTATTTCAAAGAGGTGGATTTGGAAGAAACTAAGCGTCCGCATATCCTGTCCGAGTTCGGAGGGTATTCTTTTGCGTTGGAAGAACATTGTTATAGCCTGCATCACCGGCACGGATATGGTTTTTATGAGAATTCAGAAGGCTTGACTGAGCGTATTGTTAAGGCTTATGAAAAAATGGTGCTGCCCGGTATTGAAAAAGGGCTGTGCGGCAGTGTTTATACCCAGTTGAGTGATGTGGAGGATGAAGTGAATGGCTTGTATACTTATGACCGTAAGGTTTGTAAGGTAGATGTGAAGAGGATGCAGGATGTGAGTAAAAGAATTGATGGTTTATTTTATTCTAACAGGAGACAGTATGAAAAAATTAAGAATAGGCAGTATTGAGATTTTGGGATATACTGGTATTATTATCTGGGTAACAGTTAATATTTTGCGGGAATATAATTTATCAGATAACAGTGTATATTTGTTTTTTCTTGGGATGTTGCCTAATTTGGGAGCAGCATGGGTGGTTACTATGTTTGGAAAATGGATTGTAATTTTTGTATGGAAGCGGAGCCTTACTGTAAAAATACATCTATTCATTTGTATGGGGATATTTGTCTTGGCTATTGGTTCTGAAATTGTACATGATTTATTCTTAAATAGTCCATTTGATACTTATGATATCCTTATCACAATCATTGCCCAAATATTTATATTTTTCATTCCAATACTTACAAAAGACAAATATTTTAGCAATTATGCTTAATTATGAAAACATCGAATCAGCGTTAGAAAGCTGAGAATCACATGACAGAGGGAATGTGTGCAGGTGTGAGAAGAATCAGTATGTTCCGCTTTGGAACATACTGTGTAAGTCAAATGCAGGAGAAAAGAATTCCTGCACTTGGCTCATTGCTCGCGGAAATAAAATATTTCATAAATAAGCGCTCCTTACGCGCCGCAGCATTTCTTATATTTCTTCCCACTGCCACAAGGACATGGATCATTTCTTCCTATTTTAGGTGATTCCCGTATAAATGGTTGAGTGATGACCGGCTCGTCCCATTCGCCCATTTCATATATATCTCCGATTCCGGTATCAACACCAAGCATTTCATTAAGCAAACGAATCATATCCGGAGGCATATTTAGCTCCTCCAGTACCTCTTCATACTCCAGGGGATTCTTCTTCACCAAACGGGACAATTTCCGAATCGTCTGATCCAGCAAACGTTGTTCTTTTCTGGGATCTAAAACCTGAGAATAAAATACCTTATGCTTTTCATACTGTTTCGGATACTCCGCCTTTAATATTCTCAATTCTTTCCGGGAATTCGGCAGATTTCCTAATATCTCCAATTCCAGGATTCCTCTTTCTATTTCACAATTCGGGCAATCGCAATTATGGTCCAGATTATCGGTAAGTGCTGCTATTTGCAGTTGCAGCCGCTCATCCTCATCAATAGCAAACACCTCCCAGATTAATTGAAGCTCTTCACAGGATTTTGCTAAATTCTCGTTATCAGGCACTAATTCAAGTAAAAACTGATAAAGTCGATAAAATGCTTCGGCAGTCCACCGAGTTTCTATGGCTCGCGAACCATCCCAGCGATCAATATCTTCCAGGAGTTCTTTTGCTAATGCCGAATCCTGATGCAGACAATGTTTCATCCATTCCAGGGCGTTTGTATAAGAACCTTCTTTTTGTGTACGAATACTAAAGAACAAAATAGCCAGATGAAACTTCAAGCTATCCGGTCCATATTCTGAAAAGTAAGGCATGCCTCTTTCGAAAACGCTCCATACCTGTTCGCTCTCCCATCCATTTAGGTAGCATTCTCCAAGCCCCAGCCAATTCCCGATATGTTCCGGAGCCAATTCAATAGAGTGCTCGTATTGAGCAATTGCCTTTTTAGTAAATCCCCGCTCTCTGTAAGCATCCCCCAGTCTTCTTTGGTATATTGTATTTGAGGGCTCTTGCAGTGCTAATTCCTGGTATATTTTCACAGCGTTCCCTGTATGGCCGCTTAATAAATAGACCTCACCAAGCAACTCATCATAAATGACTTTCTGGGGGATTTTTCTTTTTGCCTCTTTCAGGATATCAATGGCATATTCAAAATCCCCCATCTGAATATATTTATTTGCTTCATCTAAAAAGGATTTTTCAATTGGCAGCAACTGATAGGTACGGTCATATTCTGCTCTGGTATCATTATCATACAGCACTTCATAAGCTTTCCGATAAGCTTTAAACTCTTCCGGATAGCTCTCTGGCGGATATTGCTTTACCAGCTTAAAATATGCTCTCTTAATATCGATCTTCGCTGCATCCGATTCAATATTTAACCTTGCATAGTGGTCCATTTTGTCCACCATCCTTTCTTCCTTTGTATCGCAGTTGTACTGGATTTCAGTTCTTTTATGATACGGTTTACGTCTTCGCTGCCGATGTCTAAACTTATGGCTTGCAGGAAGCAGCCGGATGCTTTTTTTTGTCTTCCCAACACCCCATAGCAAAATCCCAGAAATTGATATTCCATAACACTTTTACCGGGAACCCGATCCAACAGACGAATGACTTGTTTATACTTCCGCTCAGAAACGAACAGCCGGATCTGATCAATCCGTTCCTTTTTCAGTTCAAGGTCTTCCCGGCATTTAGAAAAATAGTTCGGAATTACGCTGAAGCAAAGCGCCGCCATGGTATAATTCCCCAATCGTTCGTAACATAAACCGGTAAGCTTATAACGTTTCTGTTTTTCCTTTAAGAATTCTGCGGATTCCTTTTCTTCTGTCTCATATGCTGCTTCTAACAATCCGATTGACAACGCCGCCTCCCGGACTGCATTTGTCAAATCAGCCCGATTTGCAGTATGCAAGGCTCGTTGATAATAAAATTCTGATAATTCTTTACTCATCATCCTGCTCCAAATCTAACAGCAATTCCACCAAATCCTCTTTTCTTTCATTCAGCTCTTTTAAAGATTCTCCTTTTACCAGGCCTTCCATCAGAAATTTAATCAGATCCCCCACAAGCTCTGCGTCTGAAGGGCTGATCTCTTTCATCATCCGCTGTGCTCTCTTGATAATAGCCGAAAATTTCTTTGCATATTTGCTTTCCCGCCATTTTGAAGTATCCACTTCCTCAACCATTTCATTTTCTGTAGTAGAAATGGTAATGGATGCCTTTTCGCCAGTGGAAACGATCGTTGCATCCACATTTAAAATGCCATTGATATCATAAGAGAACATAATGTTTATTTTTTCTTCCATGGCAGGCGCCGGCGGAATCCCGTCCAATTGAAATTCCCCAAGGAAATTATTAAGGGAAGGATCGCTATATTCTCCCTGATAGACCTTTATGTGCACTGCTTTCTGGTGGTCTGTGCAGGTACTATATTGTCTGTCAATTGTTGTGGGGATTGTCACATTTCGTGGAATGATTGGATCGAAAGATAAATCCATATCTGTAGGGAGACTGTAATAATCAAAATACTTCAAAGCGGCGACGCCAAGTGTATAAGGGCATACATCGGTCAGTACGATTTCATTGTCTTCAAATTGGTTCTCCAGAATCCCGGCCTGAATGGCTGCACCCTGCACCACTGCCAGATCCGGATCAACCACTTGCTGCGGCTCTTTCTGAAAATAGTCGGTTAGAAACTTTTTCACATAAGGAATACGGGTCGAGCCTCCTACCATCAGAATCAAGTCTACTTCATTCGTTTTCATCCGGGCATCGGATAAGGCAATCCGTAACTGTTCCTTCGTGTGGTCAATTTTTTCACTTATTAACTTTTCAAATTGATTACGTGTAATTGTTTCATCAACAGAAACAGGCTTGCCATTTACTTCTGCAAAAAATGGCAGTGAAATCTGGTATTGTTCCTGGCTGCTCAGAGTAATTTTACAGTTTTCAGCTTCCTCCTTCAGCCTGGCCATTGCCCTGGTATCTTTTCGGATATGCATTTGATGGTTTCCACTGAACTTTTGAAGAAGGTATTCTATCAACGCTTCATCAAAATCCTTGCCTCCCAGCTTATTATTCCCGCTGCTTGCACGTACTTCCAATACGCCTTCGAATAATTCCAATACGGTGACATCCAGTGTCCCCCCGCCCAGGTCATAAACCAGAATATTAGAATAGTCTTCCAAATGATCAAGTCCATAACACAGTGCTGCTGCGGTTGGTTCATTAATAATGCGTTCTACCGTCAGTCCGCAGAGTTTTCCTGCTTCAACGGTAGCCCTTCTTTGTACATCTGTAAAATAGGCCGGAACAGTAATGACTGCCCGGTTTACATCTTCCCCCAACGCTTCTTTTGCACAGGAAATCAAATAGGACAGTATATCAGCGGAAAGTTCCTGAGGACTATAAGTCTTTTCATGAGCAGTGAAGGTTTCATCACTACCCATTTGTCTTTTTACTTCTATAAATGTACATTCTGGTTCCAGCAACAGTCTTCCTCTCGCCTCTTCGCCGACAATAATTTCACCATCTTTTTTTATATGTACGACCGATGGTGTGATAAACTTCCCAAGATGGTTCGGTATCACAATCGGTTTCCCCTGATCCAGATAAGCGATTTCCGATGTTGAAGTTCCCAAATCAATTCCAACAATTTTACTCATTTATAATTGGTCTCCTTTTTTGTTTTAAGAATGAAGTTTGTTTACAATCACTTCAGATTTCCTGATTACTTTTCCATTATACAAATAACCGCTTTTCAAAACCTTTACAACAAATCCATCCGAATTATTCGTATCACTGGCTACTCCGCTGATACTGTTTAGCTGCAGATTATAAGGGGTATTTTCATCTGCAATCCTGGAGAGGCCTGCCTGTGACAATTCTTTGCACAGAGTATTCCACATCATTTGTGCCTGTACAATCATGGCTTCATCATAATGTTCTTTATAATATATATATAAATCTTCCATAAGATCTGCGGCCTTTATCAATGCCTGGATCAGCACTTGCTGACGGGATTCCAATTCCTGTAATTGATCCTCCTGATTTTGCTCTTCCATTATGGCATACATCTCTTCAACCTGAATACTGGCTGCCCCTTGCTTTTTCAGGAGCTTGCTTACCAATTCATTTTGGGTCTGTAAAACCTGGCAGACTTCATTTTTAATATTAAAAAATCCCTCGTCTTTTTTTGGCTCGCTTTCCGCCGTAAGTTTCTGTAATTCTTTTTCGAAATCAATCATGAACAGTCATGCTACCTTTCCCTAAATTGTTAAGTATAGTATATGGGACTTTATGTCAACTTTCAATATAAAAATAGAAAATAAGCTATAAATTGCCAAAAACCGTCTGCCGATTCTGACGCCTTTGCGGGAAATTTAATGTGAAATCCAGACAAGTGACAAGTTTTTGTTCCTTTAAGTTCGTTGATATCCAGCTCTTTTTCTGCTATACTGGCAACAAGAAAATAAAAGTTGAAGGCTTATATAGAAGGAGACCGGTATGAAAAACATTTATAAAATCAGCGGAAAAATCACTTTATTTTTTTATCTGTTATTTTTATATCAGGCGTGGCATTTGTGTCAGTATGGTGGAGTGAGAAGGCACTTACTCATTTTGATCCTTGGTGTGCTGGGATTTCTGATCAGTTTTATATTCTGGCTGGTTTCGAGGAGACAAAAGCGGGAAGATAATTCGGATTATAAAATGAAAAAGAGAGTTTTTGGGATAGAAATTATCATTGTCTTAATTAGTACGATTTATTTTGGCGGACGTATTGTTTATTCAGCAGTTCCGTATCATGGGGCTTTGTCATGGAAGATTGATGAGCTCATGCGTGAAAAGAAAGTAAGCTTTGTCCACAATAACTTTTTTGAAGATGGTGCAGAGGGAGTTCTAACGGATCTGGATGAAGCGCTCACGCTTCCGGAGGAGCTTTATATCACGGATAGCTTTCAGATGACTTTTGATGAAACGGGAACTATTCAAACGCTTGAGACATTTATTTATGGCAGGGATGCGAAGGGAGAGGAAAAGACGTATCTTGTAAATTATGATGCAGATCAGGATGAAAAGATGTCAGTCTGGATTGATGGTGTGGCGAGAGCCGATTATGATGAAGACATGCGCTTAGAGCCAATGCTTCGAATCCTGCAGGAAGCTGATTGTGAACAACAGGTAGAAGCGTGGTCAAAGAATCGTGGGACGGATATTTATGAACTTTTATATTATGGGCGCCGTTCCTTTTCCCAGGCGGAGGGCTTGCAGTATCTCCCCGGAGATGTGGATGGGGATAATGCAGATAATGGAATCCGGAATTTTGTACAGCTGTCAAGTGGAGGAGAGGTGGTTGGATTTGAGGTATCTTTATATATTCCGACTGCGGAGGATGTGACACCGATTCGCTGTATTATGGAGCCGGAATATATCAGTCAGGAAAAACTAAATGAAGAACAGGAATCTGTACAGGCAGATGATGCCAAAGATACGGAAAACTGGACAATAGACAATTCAAATGGCACCATGTATTTCTTCCTGGACGACAGTATAGGCTGGCGTCTGGTGGTAACCGATGCAGCAGCGGGAAGCAGATATTATGAAATGGAAAAGACGGTGGACGGCGGTACGGAATGGGAAAAGATAAATACAGATCCATTTTTGGGAACGCCTGGTGTAACAGAAGGACTGGTATTTTTTGATGAGAAATTTGGAGTCGCCGGATTGACTGGAGCGTCTCAGTCAGCTTCCCGGTTGTATATAACAAGAGATGGTGGGGAATCATTTACGCAGCTTCAGCTGCCTGTGGATATGGTTACGGAGTTGCCGGCAATTGCGGAGAAATATGGATTTACGGCAGAGGATTATGATTATTGCAATATGCCGGAAAAGGAAGGCGATACGTTGACAATCGAGGTTTTAACGGAAGCTGGCGAGAATGAAGGAATTGTATTTCAATCAAATGATGGCGGAGAGACATGGGTGTATGGTCATGCTAATAACTGAACGGATTCAATACTGGTAAAAATGCAGCCTATCTGCTAAGATATAAATAAATTAAAGAAACGAACCTAAAACAGGCTGAGTTAATATTTAAAGGTCATTAAAGGTCATTAAAGGTCATTAAGGGTCATTAAGGGTCATAAAAATAGACGGAAGAAACAATTACTTTAATAGTCACCTTTCCTGATCCATTATCAGCCGCCACTTTGGTGTTGGTAGAACCAATGGATAGATAATGAGGAGGATAAGCCATGCAAAGCAAGTTACTGATTCAAGCAATTACAAAATTTCTTATGGGGCTGATAATGGTTAGTATATTATTGTTTTTGCCGGCAGGTACAATACATTATTGGAATGCGTGGCTCTTTATGGGGGTGCTTTTTATCCCTATGTTTATAGCAGGACTCATTCTTTTGCTAAAGTCACCCAACTTACTTTCAAAGCGGCTGAATGTAAAGGAAAAAGAAACGGAACAAAAGCAGGTCATCGGTTTATCCCTGTTAATGTTTGCAGGTGGTTTTATAGTTGCGGCATTAGATTTCAGATATAGTTGGAGCAAACTGCCTGATTGGGTAATCATAGCAGCGATGATAATCTTTTTGATTTCATATGGACTATATGCGGAAGTCATGAGGGAAAATGCTTATTTGTCAAGAACAATCGAAGTACAGGAAAATCAAAAAGTTATTGATACAGGTTTGTATGGGATTGTAAGGCATCCAATGTACTTTGTGACCGTACTTCTGTTTTTGTCAATGCCATTTATTTTAGGATCGGTGTATGCTTTTATCATTTTCTTGATTTATCCATTGATATTGGTTAAGCGGATTAAGAATGAGGAAGCTATATTGAGAGAGGAATTAACCGGATATGCAGAATATACTAAAAAAGTTAAGTATCGGCTTATTCCGTTTGTCTGGTAGCAAGTATTGTTGGCAGTACCATTATCGACAGCTTGGTTTATGCCGTAATTTCTTGATATTGTATACGGGGTGATATATAATATGCTTAGTTATGAAAGCCTGTTTTGGAAGCAAAATCATATATATTTCAAAGTTATAGCAGGGAGATATCGGAATATTATTGGTTATACACAGGAGGTGAACGTTTTTGAACCCACATTTACAATTTGTTTCACGGGATGAATTTAGAAATTGGCTGCATGATAATTGCCTGTCAAGCGGCGGTGTCTGGCTGTTATTTGGCAAGTCAGGCGGACCAAAAACAATAAAGGCAGGCGAGGCGCTTGAAGAAGCTCTTTGTTTCGGGTGGACTGACGGACAAATGCAGAGCATTGACGATAAAACATATCTGAAATATTTCGCTATGCGCAGAAAAAACAGTAAGTGGTCAGATAAAAACAAGGCACTGGTTGAAAAGCTTGAAAAGCAGGGAATCATGACCGACTATGGCAGAACAAAAATAGAGGAAGCCAAGAAAAACGGTCAATGGGATACACCCAGGACTCCGTCCGTCACGGATGAACAAATAGCATTTTTATTGGATTTATTGAAAGAATATGAACCGGCCTGTACGAATTTTCAGGCAATGTCTCCTTCTGTAAAAAAGACATATACACGGGCATATTTTGACGCTAAAACGGATGCCGGCCGTGCGAAACGCCTGTCATGGATAATCGAACGATTAAATAAAAATCTTAAGCCGATGTAGAGATTCTACCTCGCAGGACACCCGTTTTGTCTATCAACCATCCAACAATAGAACCATGAGATAAGGTAATAATTTAATAGGAGGAAAATGATTATGAGGGCAAAAAGCGTAATAAAAAGAAATATATGTATTTTAACAATCACTGTATTTTTAGCAGCTATAGTTCTGTCTGCCTGTGGTGGGAAGATGGAAACGGATGTTTCTCAAGTAGAATATGCGATGACGGAAGCAGCAATGGATATAGTGGAGGATGTTGCTGAAGAAGGCATGGTGGAATCGTACAGTACTGCCGAAGGAAAAACAGGGGAAGGTGTAGACGTTACAGATACCAGCCGCAAATTAATAAAAAATGTCAATATTTCTGCAGAGACTAAGGAATTTGATGCATTGTTAGATACATTGAACAAACAGGTCAGTAAATTGGAAGGTTATATTCAAAACTCAGAAATAAGTGGAAACAATTATAATAATAATTCTAACCGTTATGCGGAATATGTGATCCGTATCCCGGCTGAAAGATTAGACGAATTTATCACAACTGTTAAAGGCAGCGCCAATATTATCCATGAGACGGAAGGCGTGGACGATGTAACACTTAAATATGTAGATATTGAAAGCCATATAAAGGCATTGAAGACAGAGCAGGAAAGTTTGTTGAAAATGCTGGAATCTGCTGATAAACTGGATGATATCATCAAAATCCAGTCCAGACTGACGGAAGTCAGATATGAGATAGAATCATATGAATCCCAGTTGCGTACATACGACAATTTGGTATCTTACAGTACGGTTAACCTTAGCATAAATGAAGTAGAACGAGAGACAGAGACGATAGATGTATCTCTCTGGGGCAGGATTAAAGAAAGATTTAGCAACAGCCTGTATAATATAAAAGAAAGCAGTAAAACTTTTATTATTTGGTTCATTGGTTCCCTGCCTTATATCATAATCTGGGTTGTTATTCTTGGTCTTATGGTGTTAGCAGTCAGAAAAATAGATAACAAATACAGAAAAATAAAAAAGCAGCCGGAGCACATAAAGACGGAGGATGATACGGATGCGGAAGAAAAGAAGCCGGTGGATGCTGCGGATGTGGAAGAAGAGAAGCCGGATGATGGTGAGGATGCGATAGAAGAAAAGCCAAATACTACAAATAATAACGAATCATAAAATAAAACAGTACTGGCACATAGGTAAGTCATGCGCCAGTACTGTTAATTATACAAAGAAATTTTCTGTTTTGTCAGCCTTGTCAAACATATTGTTATACGAAAGGAGATTTTTAATGAATAACATACGTTTAGGAAATATAATGATCGATTGTGATGATGAGAAAGGCTTATGCGAGTTTTATTACAAACTCCTTGGCTGGGAAAAATCCATCCTGTTTGGACGGCCTGCACTGTGCAGCGATAGTGGAATTATTTTCTTATTTACTGAAGAAGAACAATACCTCCCACCAGTGTGGCCGGAGGAAAAGGGCAGGCAACAAAAGCAGATGCACTTTGATTTTCAGGTTCCGGATGTGAAAAAGGCAGTCGAATATGCCAAATCACTAGGTGCTATTATAGCCCCTGACCAATAATTTGCAAAATAGTGATCTAAAGAAATTTACGTTGTCTGCCTGCAAATTCTTATCAGGCATTAAATTTATTCCACCACTTTTTATTTTTGAATAAATAACTGAAAATTTTAAATATCCCATATCCAATAATACCACCTGACAAATTTGCAATTAAATCATCAATGTCAGATGAGCGGCCAATGAAGTATTGAAAAAACTCCACACTGAATGCAAAGATAAATGCAGCCAAGGCCGTCATATAGATTTTTCTCATTCGCTTAAATGCTATTGGCGTGAAAATCCCGAATGGAATAAATAGCATTATATTGGGTCCTATTTCCGTCATAATTCTATGCTTAATATTTCCTTCCCACATCCACTTCAAAGGCTGAAGGTTTAAGATATACTGCTTCGGTTTGAAGTCAATTGGTAAATTAAATAAAATAATCGTAGTAAAAACAATAAAGAAAATTGACCAAAAACACAGCAAGTAACTTAAATGTCCTATAAAGCACTTGCCTTTTTTCTTCGATATAAAAAAAATTAGTAAATACAAAATAGCCGTCGTAATAATAAAAATAACAAATAGGTTTATATATCCCGGTAACATCATTATAAAATTTCACCTCGCTTTAATCCAAATATAGTTTACCAAAAATGAAAAGACTATTTTTGAATATTGAATGGTTAATTTGTTAAGAAAAAGTATAGATTATATTTAGATTTCCTTAATCTCTTATCCTTATATCCAAAGGCAATTGTGCGGCAAACAGGTGGACTGCAGGGTGCGAAGTAATGCGGTAGTTTGTCCCAAGTGAAAACACAGTCAAAGCGGATACTCGTAATCCGCTTCGCTTAGAAGCGGGGGACTTGCTTGGGAGGTTAAATAAGCAATATAGCAGATCGTTCCGCAGTGGTTCCTGGCGTCCTCTTCAACCTATACCTTGCTTACCAATGTACTATAAAGGTCTGATAATATTCAACGAATTGTACAGGTCAAGCATTCCATATCCCCACTGTGGGTTGGGATACACTGTGAAAATATCGCGGGCGCATCCCCGGATCAGATACGTCTTGATGCGCTCTGTAGTAAGAGTCGTTTCGTTCTCATTCACAATCCCCCACTGCAGCATAAGGGCGCAGGCACCCGCGGTAATTCCCGCAGACGCACTGGTCCCGCTCATATTGCCATAGCCGGTAGGGAACACGCCGCCGACATTGACTCCCGGGGCAACGAAAGTCGGGGACATCATCGGCCGTCTTGTCGGTCCCCACGACGAGTCGGTAAACAGGGCGTTGTTTCTGCTGTCGTATGCTCCGCAGGTAATAACGCCTGTGGCGGTAGCGGGGACGACAATTGTATAGTTTGGAGTAGGCGTAAGAAACACGGTATTTGAATCTATAAAACCCGTAAGAGGCAGCCAGAAATGATATTCCCCATTTAAAACGATTTCTCCATGCACCGTGATTGTCCATATCCCCGGTGTCGGGTGCAGAATTTTAATGATGGTTAACTGATCCCCACTCCCTCTGGCGGGGAATTGGTACTCCACTGAGACCCTGGCTCTCTCCAGGACCAGATTCGCTGTATAGCTGGCTCCTGGCCGGACCGGAATTTTAGGGATTATTTCGCCGGTAGGCGAAGTAATCGATACGGCAATCCGATCCGGTGCCCCATTTCTCAGAGACAGATAAACATTCTCCGCCCCTTCCTCTACGGATATTTCTACATTCTGCAATTCCCCGCTGTTGGTAAGTTTACCATTGGTATGGCGTCTTTCCTGACTCTCATTCCCTGCGGCACATACAACAACAACCCCATTTATACTGGAAATTTTTGACAGGTATTCTTCTGTCGTATTGAACCCGTTATGACCGCCCGAATTGGAACCAAGTGCTATGCAAATGACAACCGGCCGCCCCAGTTCGTCGGCCTTATTGATGATATACTGGACGCCGAGCATAAGGTCGCTGGAAGCATACGCATTTTCCTGCCATTCGGGAACTAGAAATTGTTCATAATGAAACGGTGCTGCTCTTTTCAGCTTTACCGCAATGATCTCTGCGTCGGGTGCGGCACCAATATATTCGCCGTTTTCACGACCGGCGGCAACGGATGCCAGAAATGTCCCATGCCCTGCCATATCTCTGTGAGGGACTACCTCCCAGGGATTTTCCGCTCTCAATGCGCTATTGATTTGTTCGTCTGAGTATTCTGTTCCAAAGTGAAAACCTTCCGGCGCATTTCCCCGGATTGTCTGATCCCATATGTACTTGATTCTGCTGGTTCCATCCTCATATTGAAAGCAGTCATTCGTGTAGTCAATGCCGGTGTCGACGAAGCCTATCAGAATGCCCCGCCCCCGCAGGTCAAGGTAAGGGTGACGCTGTACCCGCATGATGCCTGCGGCTCCCAGGTTCTGCCGATCTAAAAGTCCCATTACAATCGGAAACATACTAATCACATCTGAGCCTATTTCTGCTGCGATACTGTCTGCTTCGCTGCGGTTCACGTAGTCGATGGAATAATTGCCATCTAAATCCGTACCTTTGCGGATATTGTGCGACTGCCGGAATGCCTGGGTTCCCAAAGAACCATCCCGGACAATTAAAGGAATGGTATCCGGCAAGGCAATAAAATCTTCAAGAGACAGTTCTTCGTGTAATTGATTTCCATTCATATACTTACCCTCTCTGTGCGAAAGTATTAAACTGTTGATCTATAAGGCGGATCGGATTTCGCTACTCCTATATAATTATGCGTTGCCGGCATATGTTATGTATACCGGATGTGCTCAACGGCAACTAGTACAACGTTCTCCACATACTTTAAAAAACGTTTGACCGCCAATGACGCAGATTTTTTGTCTCGCAGGGCAAGAGCGATATTCCGGTAAGCAGGGACATCCAGCTCTTTTGTCACAATCTTATAAGGGATGCGCCGCAATATTAGCTGAGGCAAGATGCTGATGCCCAAACCGCTTTCGACCATTGACATGATTGCATAGTCATCCCATGTTGTGAACTGAATTCTGGGTGAAATATTGCTTTTCTCCAATATCTCCGAGACTTCGGCTTTTTCTCTTTTTTCCAGAAGTATAAAAGGGTAATCACACAGCGCTTTGACAGGAAAGCGTTCACAGTCGGCCATTGGATGGTTTTCCGGCAAAATAACAAGTAGCTTATCCTGCTCCAAAAAAATGGTTTCTAATTCCGAGTGAGTTGGAATCCGGAGAAAACCGCAATCCACCCGTCCCTCTAAGATCCAGCTTTCAATTTCCGTGTAGTCACCCAAAAGCAGCTCATAATCAATATTGGGGTAGTCTATTTGAAATTCTTTGATGATATTCGGGAGCCAATGTGTTGCTACACTGGAAATTGTGCCTATCCGAATCAGCCCTGACTGCAGACCGTTTAGTTCGTCAACCTGTACCTGCAATTTCTGATACTCGTTACATACGCTTTGTGCAAACGGCAGTAACTTCAGACCATCAGAAGTCAGGCGCACACCAAAACGTCCGCGGTCAAGCAATGATACCTTCCATTCTTTTTCCAAATCATTGATCATGCGGCTGATTCCAGACTGGGAGTAGTTTAATATTTCTGCCGCTTTAGTAAAACTTCCGTATTCCACAGTTTTAGAAAAAGCCATATATTTTTGGATATTCATATCCATAGTATGTTCACCTCTTTTTGCATCTGGTTTTGTCATCTATCATATGACAAACATTCGCTTTTATAATTCATAAGACCATGTTACATTATAAGCACAAAGATTTCAAGTGAAAGGATAAAGTTATATATTCCCTTTGAGCGCATCAGTAATGATGAAGCAATCACAATGGATATAGCGAAAAAGTAGAAAATTATGAATTTATATCAAAACAGAATTATTGTAAAAGTAGGGACTTCTACCCTGACAAATGATATAGGAAAAAGCGATCTGCGTTCCTTTGACCGTCTTGCCTGTGTGTTATCTGATATTCAGAATATGGGCTATGAAGTCGTTTTAGTATCGTCCGGCGCGATTGCCGTAGGTTCAAATAAGCTGCAAATGAGAACACGTCCTACGAGTATGCGCATGAAGCAGGCCGCCGCTGCAGTGGGGCAATGCAGCATCATGTACTTATATGATAAGTTTTTCAATGACTACGATAAGGTTATCGCACAGATTTTGTTGAATGCTGAGGATATGGAAATTGAAGAAAAGAAGGACAATCTGACAAACACATTTGATGCTTTGCTCGAAATGGGCATTATTCCGGTTGTAAATGAAAACGATTCGGTCAGCTATACCGAAATAGAGTCGGAGGACAGATTGTTTGGCGATAACGATACACTCTCTGCGGTTGTTGCCGTATTGTGCAGAGCGCAGAGGCTTGTCATTCTGTCCGACATTGATGGTTTTTATGACAGAGATCCCCGTTTCCATCCCGGTGCAAAATTGATAGATCGAATTACTACAATAGACGAAAGCATACAATCTTTAGCCGGAGGAGCCGGATCGCGGCGGGGGACAGGTGGTATGAAAACAAAACTGCAAGCGGCAAAGTTAGCCGCCGCACAGGGAATTGACACGATCATTACAAACGGTAAAAATCCATCTAACCTATACGAAATCATCAAAGGGGGCAGCGTTGGAACGCTCTTTGCCGGAAAGCGGTGATCTGCAGTCTCTGAGATAAACCGGTTGGGAAATTCAATTACCGGCCGATGGAAAAAGTTACCGGTCAATGGAAAAAGTTATGTTACAATTTCAAAAAACTATGATATACTCAACTGTATTACCATGAAAGAAGAAACACTATGTCAAAATTAAAACTTATTATATCTATGGTGATTTTTGGAACGATCGGCATATTTGTAAAATACATACCATTGTCAACTACCATTCTTGCCTTGGCGCGTGGGGTCATAGGTACGGTATTTTTGTTGTTGGTTGTTGCTTTTTCAAAAAAGAAAATATCCCTGACGGCAATAAAACGAAATATGTTCTTATTGATTTGCTCAGGCATTGCCATCGGCGTCAACTGGATTTTCCTGTTTGAATCCTATCGTCATACCACTGTGGCAACTGCCACCTTGTGCTATTATCTCGCACCTGTGTTTGTTATTTTGCTTTCGCCCATTATACTAAAAGAAAAACTGACAGCAAGGAAAATCCTTTGCGTCATTGCGGCACTCGCCGGCATGGTGTTTGTTTCGGGAATCCTGCAAAACAGCTCAAACTCAGAAATTGGCTTAAAAGGCATATTGTTTGGCATTTGTGCAGCGGTATTTTACGCCGGCGTGGTTCTGATGAATAAATTTCTCAAGGATATTTCCGCCAATGATTCCACTATTATGCAGCTTGGCATTGCAGCCATCGTTTTGCTGCCATATACGTTGATGACAGAAAATCCTAAGGCTGTTACTTTGACCGTTCCGGTCATCCTTCTGCTGGTCACGGTAGGTATTCTGCACACCGGTATTGCCTATTCGCTTTATTTTGCTTCCATGTCCGGTTTGAATGGACAGACAATAGCTATTTTCAGTTATATAGACCCTGCAGTCGCCATTTTACTTTCTATGTTCCTGCTGAAGGAGTCTATGGATGTTTTGAGTATGATCGGTGCTGTGCTGATCTTAGGTGCAACTCTTTTTAGCGAATTATTATGTAGACCTGTAAATAATTTTAAACAGGTAGAAAAGAATTCTATAATCGGTTCAAGTAGAGATATTTTAATAAGGAAGGGTGTGGATTGTGAGAAGAAAATTAAAAAATACTAAATTTAATTTAGGTCTATTTTATTCTGCTTTTGGAGCGTTATTTATAATACTGGGAATCCTGATAGTTGTTATTATGAATGCTTCATTCAAAAAGTTTGCGGAAACTGCTGTTTCGACCCAGGCGGTAATTTATGATATACAATCGTATCGCATAGACAACAATAATGACGGCACAAGTACCAGATACAATGTATATGTAGAATTTACTACTGAGGATAATGAAACAATAAAAACAGAACTGAAGTCTTATTCTTCCGATATGTATATAGGCAAGAACATCGAGCTTTATTATGATCCCCTTAATCCTTACCGGGTCGAAGTAGAAAATGTTTTGTTTCAGCGGATTTTTTTGTCCACTTTTTGTGGTGTAGGGTTGCTGTTTTTTATAATCGGAATATCATTATTAACACGAAATTTTATGGCAAAAAATAAGATTAAAAGGTTGGTTGAAGGCGGTTATTATGTAATGGCGGAGATTGTTGAAATAAATAAAAACACTAGTGTAGCCGTGAATGGCAGCAATCCTTTTACTATTATCTGCAAATATACTGAATTGGATAAAAACTATATGTTCAAAAGTAAAAGTATTTATTTTGATCCGTCGGCTTTTCTTAACGGATATATTAAAGTCTGGTTAGATCGGGCCGATTATACAAATTATTATGTTGATATTGATAATATAATTCAAAATTGATTTGATACGGTGTTTATCCATTTTTGGACAGATTTTGCATCCGTATTATTTATCGGATAATAAGAAAAATAATGAATTTTGAAGGGAGTGTACGAATGTCTTCACTAAATATCTTCCATCAGTACACAGCCAATTGGTTTAGACATTCTCTGGGTGAACCGACAGCGGTACAGGAGGCGGCATGGCCGGCAATTGCCGCCGGTGAGCATACACTTGTATCAGCTCCTACCGGAACTGGGAAAACCTTGTCGGCTTTTCTGGTGTTCATTGACAAACTAAAGGAACAGGTCAGGGAAGGAACTCTGAAACAGGAATTGCAGTTGATCTATGTATCGCCCCTCAAGTCTCTCGCCGGTGATATTAAGGAGAATCTGAGGCGACCCCTGGAAGGGATTTCAGAAGAAGAGCGATTAAATAATGAGAATGCCGACGGCGATCCACCAAACTTAAGAATTGCCATCCGCACAGGTGATACGCCGCAAAATGAAAGGCGTAAGATGATAAAGACTCCGCCCCATATACTCATTACCACCCCGGAATCCTTATATCTTATGATAACCAGTACATCAGGAAAAACCATATTGCATACGGCAAAGGCAATCATTATTGATGAGCTGCATGCCCTCATTGATTCAAAGCGCGGTGCCCATCTGATGCTGACAATCGCTCGTTTGGATATGCTTTGTGGGAAACCTTTGCAGCGTATTGGTCTTTCCGCAACCATTGAACCTCTGAGTAAAGCGGCCGAATATCTTTCACCGGACCCGGTTACCCTGGCAGTACCCAAAATGAAAAAGAACATACAACTGCAGATATCAAGTCCCTTATCCGACACCCGGATCAGAATGCGGGAACCGATCTGGAGAGAACTGGCAAATACAGTATATACCTACTGTAAAAAAACGCGCAGTGTGATTGTTTTCGTTGAAGCAAGAATGCATGCGGAAAAGCTGGCTTACTATATCAATGAAGTGGCAGGAGAGGGATTCGCCCGGACCCATCATGGCAGTTTGTCAAAGGAGCGGCGTTTTGAAGTGGAGCAGGCGCTTCGCGATGGGGGATTAAGGGTATTATGCACCACATCTTCTATGGAACTTGGCATCGATGTGGGGGAAATAGATCAGGTTTTTCAGATTGGTTGTCCCCGTTCAATTTCCAGTACGATGCAGCGGTTGGGCAGGGCAGGCCATAACCCAAACCGTACCAGTATTATGTATATGTTTCCGCGGACAGCGTCAGAAGGGATATATTGCGGTATGACGGCTGAAGCAGCGCGTAATGGAGGCATAGAGTATTCAAATCCCCCAAGATTATGTTTGGATGTGCTGTCCCAGCACCTTGTTTCCATGGCGGCAGGTACGGAGTATAGTCTGGCTGAGGTTATGGAGATATTGCCCCGGGCATATCCTTTTCGTGAGGTGACTTTGGAAGATGTTCGTGATGTACTGCGTATGCTGGCAGGTGATTTCGAGCATGAACAGGACATACCTGTCCGGCCAAGAATCTTATACGACCGCATCCATGACCGGGTGGAGGGAGACGCATACAGCCGTATGCTGGCCATATCAGCCGGGGGTACGATTCCCGATAAAGGAATGTATACTGCGAAAACAGAAAGTGGAGTAAAACTGGGAGAATTAGATGAGGAATTTGTATATGAGAGCCGTTTAGGTGACAAATTTTTACTTGGGACTTTCGCCTGGCAGATTGTAAAACAGGAAAAAGATACCGTCATAGTAAAACAGGCCGCAACAGAAGGTGCAAAACTGCCTTTCTGGAAAGGAGAACGGAAAGGGAGAGGAATGCAGACCGGCCTTGAGTTTGGTAAAATCTTTCGTAAACTTGGAAGTGCACATGAAAGTGGTTACCTGCTTCAGGAATTGAGCAAATTGGGACTTGACGAGCAGGCGGCCGGGAAAGCGGAGGATCTTTTAAAGCGGCAGATAATAGCAACAGGGGTTTTGCCTGATGATCAAACCATCATAGTGGAACATTTTTGCAATGAATCAGGTGATTATCAGATGGCGGTGCATTCCGTATTCGGACGACAGGTCAATGCGCCTCTTGCTATCTTAACACAAGAGACGGCCAGGCTGAAGACCAATACAGATATTGGATGCGTGGATGAAGAAAGTGGGTTTATGGTTTGTGCTTATGGAGGAGATAAGCTGCCGGAGGGGCTGTTACAGGGAATCGAACCGGAGACGGCCAGGCCGTTACTGGAAGCGTTGCTGCCGGTAACACCGTTGTTTAATATGACATTCCGTTATAATGCGGCCCGCGCGTTGATGATGGGGGTTCGGACTACAGGACGGCAGCCATTATGGGTCCAGCGTTTACGAAGTTCGCAAATGCTGGAAACGATTGTAAGATATGAAAAACATCCGCTGATCAGGGAAACCAGGCGGGAATGCCTGGAAGACCAATGGGATTTAAATGGTGTGGAGTTTGTACTGAATGGTATTCAAAAGGGCTCTATTCAGGTACGTGAGCTTTTTGTCGATACATTATCGCCTATGTCTCTGCCGCTGCAGTGGCAGGTGGAAGCGGACAATATGTATGACTATTCACCGACGCCTTCCGAAATACACAAAGCCTCTGAGGATGCTTTAAAGCAGGTACAAATGGTGAAACCGGAACGGTCGCAGCTGGAAAAGGTATCGGAACGGACGCGTTTGCCGGAAGATGAGAAACAGCTGCATTCATTGCTGATGATAGAGGGAGATCTGGCAGCAGGAGAATTAGAGGTTCCTGTTGAATGGCTTGAAATTCTCATAAAACGCGGGCAGACCAAATATATTGAACCAGGACTGTGGATTGCAGCGGAACAGATAAATGAATACGAAGCAGCGCTGATGGATGCGGATATGGAAGCGAGAACCCGCATTGTCCGGAGGGTATTGCGTTATCGTGGGGCACAATCAGCAGAGCAGATAGAAAACCGATATATTTGGACAAAAAAAGAAACAGCAGATGTGTTGGAATTATTATGTAAACAGGGAAATGCATTGGAGAGCGAGGGCATTTACTTTCATGCGGAACTGTATGGGCGGGCGCAGCGTGAAACAGTAAAGAACCGGCGCAGACAGATCAGGACACTGCCGCCTGAACGGTACGCAGCTCTGATGGCAAATCGTATCCATATGTCGGCACCGTCTAATGAACAGCTTGCGGAGGCGCTCCATGTACTGCGTGACCTGCCATATCCTCCTGCTTTATGGGAAAGTGTATTATTACCGGGACGTGTAGTAAACTACCGTCCGGAATTATTGGATAAATTGCTTAGCCGGGGTGATTTTTTTTGGCGTCTTTCACCGGATTCCGGTCTTAGTTTTCATCGGTATGAAGATATTGACTGGAATGCTGATATGAGTGACCCTGGTATCAGTTTGAATGACAGTGAAAAATTAGTATATGATACGCTTTTGAAACGCGGTGCATGCTTCATTCAGATGATTTCAAAAATTCCGGGTGTGGAGTCGGTCTATGATACTTTATTAAGCCTTACGGAACAGGGGCTTGTATATTCTGACAGTCTGATCCCGGTACGTCAGATTTTGAACAGGAAGAAATTGAAGAATGCAGCTGTCAGGCAGAGGGTAAATGCACGTGTAAAGATTCTGTCGGCCGGCCGGTGGGATTTGGTACGACCGCTTATCCCGCATACAATTGAACAGCAGCTGGAATGCGAATTTAAACGTACGGTATTACTCAGCCGTGAAACGGTACAGAGTCTGTCATGGGGTACAGCTCTTGAGACGCTGCGGGTATGGGAGTATACAGGGCGTGTACGACGGGGGTACTTTATTGAAGGCATGTCAGGTATGCAATTTATCAGGGAAGAGGATTTTTCGAAAACTATGCTGGCGCTGGATCAGCCGGGTGATGGGATAGTCTGGCTTTCTGCTGTGGATCCGGCACAGCAATGGGGGAAAAGTCTGCCGTCAATGCCGGAAAAGTCATTTTTAAATGTACCTGGAACCGCAGTATGTCTGCGCAGTGGAGTACCTGTCGCAGTATTTGAGCGGAAGGGTAAAATATTCCGTGTTTTTGATGAATCGTTATTACCTGAACTGCTGAGTGGTTTTATTCATGATTATGAAAAACGGAACATATTTCCGGATTTAAACCGCTTAATAGTAAAACAATATCCGGGTGAAGCTGCAGCGGCACTTGTAAATGCCGGTTTTATAAGGGAAATGCAGGATTATGTGTTGTATAGGAGATAGTCTGTTTTTTAAAAGATGTAGCAAAATCAAGTGATATTGTGTTATACTGCATTAAAAGGTTTTCAGAATCCATATAACAATAATTTATTGGAGGATATTATGATATACAACAATGTATTGGAAGCTGTTGGTGAAACCCCAATGATTGCGTTACAAAGAATGGCCGATAAGGAAAGTGCAAGAGTGCTGGTAAAATATGAAGGGCTTAATGTGGGTGGTTCTATTAAGACGAGAACCGCATTGAACATGATTGATGCAGGTGAGAGAGAAGGCGTCATTACAAAGGAAACGATCATCGTAGAACCCACCAGTGGGAATCAGGGGATTGGGCTTGCGTTGATCGGTGCTGTTCGGGGATACCGGACCATAATCATTATGCCGGATTCTGTCAGTCAGGAAAGAAAGATGCTGGTAGAGCATTATGGAGCAGAAGTGAAGCTGGTCCATGATGCCGGTGACATTGGTGCATGCATTGAAGAGTGCCTGCATATGGCGCTTCAGATGGCGGAAGAAAACCCACATGTTTTCGTACCTCAGCAGTTTATCAACCCTGCGAATCCTCAGGTTCACAGGGAGCATACCGCACTGGAAATTTTGGCACAGGTGAATGGGACGATTGATGGATTTTGCTCCGGCATCGGCACAGGCGGAAGCATTACCGGGATTGGTCAAGTATTGAAACGAGAGAATCCTCAGATAGAAATATGGGCAGTCGAACCGGAAAATGCCGCTATTTTAGCCGGAGGAAACATTGGCACCCATTTACAGATGGGAATCGGAGACGGTTTGATTCCCGATAATCTGGATTTGAATATTTATGATGATGTTTATGTAGTTACGGACGAAGAGGCCATTTCTACAGCGAAAGATTTGGCACGTTTAGAAGGGCTGATGTGTGGGATATCCAGCGGCACCAATGTAGCAGCAGCGCTTAAATTGGCAAAAAAACTGGGGAAAGGTAAAACCGTAGTTACCATCCTTCCCGATACGGCAGAACGTTATTTTAGTACTCCTTTGTTTGATTAAACCAGTAGCAAGCACATCTTTTTTTTAAAATAAACAGATGGCTCTAAAGAATCGGGGCTGTCAGGAAATAGGATAGTTCTAAGTGAAGTAAGCCTTAGAAATTGCGTATTTATGCGATTTCTAAGGCTTTTGTTTAAAACATTTAAGGAGGCATCATAAAGCAGGAAATAGTATTGTAAATTGAAATAAAAGCATTTCCAGTAATTCACACTTGAAAAAGAACATATATTTGCTATAATTAGTAAAAAGGATGAGAACATATGTTTGAAATCATATTTCATGTAGATGTAAATTCTGCATTTTTAAGCTGGGAAGCTGCGTACCGCATCCATCATCTTGGCGGCGTTTTGGATATCCGCGAGATTCCTTCTGCCATATGTGGTGATATTTCTATGCGCCATGGAATTATTTTAGCCAAAAGTATGCCTGCCAAAAAATTCGGAATCCAAACAGGTATGACTGTTATTGAGGCAAAACAAAAATGTCCTGAACTTTATATGGCCCCTCCAAATTATTGGCTGTATCAAAAATGTTCGAAATCATTTTTAGATATTTTGAGAGAATATACACCACAAGTAGAAGTCTACAGTATTGATGAAGCTTTTATGGACATGAGCGACACGATTAAGCTGTTTGGTGAGCCTGTATCTGCCGCACATTCTATTAAAGACCGTATTGAAAAAGAATTAGGTTTTACGGTAAATATTGGTGTATCTTCAAATAAGTTGCTGGCAAAAATGGCCGGTGATCTTAAAAAACCAAACATGGTACATTCTCTGTTCCCGGAAGAAATGAAAGAAAAAATGTGGCCCCTTCCGGTATCCGATCTCTTCTTTGTCGGACGGGCAACTACGAAAAAACTATTTAACCTGGGAATAAAAACAATCGGTCAGCTTGCCGCAACTGATCCGGCTCTCTTAAAATCTAATTTCAAAAAGCACGGAGAAGTGATATGGGCATTTGCGAACGGCATAGATTACTCCGGTGTAGAAGATACACCACCGCCACAAAAGGGATACGGAAACTCTACAACGATCAGCTTCGACGTCTGTGATCCGGAGCAGGCAAAGTTAATCCTGTTAGCTTTATCCGAAACGGTTGCTGCCAGATTAAGAAAACATGATGTGCGGGCTGAAATCATTTCGATTGGTATAAAAAGCTGCGATTTCAGTTATGCTAGCCATCAGATGATATTAAACAGCCCTACAAATATTACAATTGAATTATATAAATATGCATGCTGCCTTTTTGAACAATTGTGGGATAAAAAAACTCCTATACGCCACTTGGGAATACACACGGGCAGATTAAAAGAGCATATGAATATAAGACAGCTAAATCTCTTTGATAATACCGACTATATTCGTTTAGAACAACTTGATAAAACGATTGATGGCATTCGCAGCAAATATGGCATTGACTCTGTCAAAAGAGCCGCTTTTATTGAAAGTCCCTTTGATCACATGGAAGGCGGCATTTCGCGCGAGAAACGTGCAGTTGACTATTCAAAAATTATGATCCGTTAGGATATGAGGTGTTTTTATGGGAATGGGTATTGGGATTAATTCGCAGGAAACTGATTTCGGAGAAATAAGAGGTTACCAAAAAGCCATCGCCTGCGGTGTATGGTTTACCAGTAATGGCACTGTGATACCTAAAATGATAAAATACCAGGATGAAGAAGGAGAACTTCATACCGTATCGAATCTTCATGTTCTGACATGTACAAAAAAGAATTATTGTGGTATACCTACTATAGAATATTTATGTTCTACGTCTGTTGATGTGAATCATTACGAGTTTCATTTACTCTTTTATATTGAAAAACAAGAGTGGAAAATATTATGGAAGAATGTCAGGGAGGAAAATCAATCATGTGCGGAAGATACTATGTAGATGATGAGACGGCCAGAGAAATTGAAAAATTAGTTCATGATGTGGATAAAAAACTACGTCTGAATCATCAATCAAAAGACCTTTATCCGGCGCAGACCGCAACGGTACTTCATAAAGAAAAAGACAATATTTCAGCCAGTGATATGATTTGGGGATTTCCCCGTTTTGGTACTACCGGCCTGCTGATCAATGCACGGGCAGAAACCTTATTGGAACGCCCGACATTTAAAGAAAGTGCCCTTTATAGACGCTGCATTATTCCTGCACGTTCTTTCTATGAATGGAATCGCCAAAAAGAGAAAGTAACCTTCACCCGTGGAGATAATTCTATACTTTATATGGCAGGGGTCTATAATATGTTCAAAGATGACGTTCGCTTTGTTATCATTACCACGGAGGCAAACGAATCTGTTCGTTCTACTCACTCAAGAATGCCTGTGATATTGGAGCAAAATGAATTGGAAAATTGGGTTTTTGATACTCAGGCTGCGTCTTTTATTTTAAATAAGACTCCTGTGCCTCTTGTGTCTGAATATGAATATCATCAGCAAAGTATATTTGATACACCATGATTCCTTAATCTTAGAAAAGTGATTTTTCAGAAAAAACCTTTCTTAAGAAAAATTCCAGTGACAATCTTTTCTGTATCTCTTACAGAAATCTAAATACAAATCACAATGCAGCATCCGCATGAGTCCATGCGAATTTATCACTTAACAATAATTCCAAGTATTGTAACCCGTTATTAATTATGCTATTATTTAAGGAGGAAAATATTTGACGAGCAACGAAATCAAACAAAATAATCTTGAAGCAGAAAAGGATGCTTTTCTGAAATTGACAAATGATTACACCTTTACAGAGGTAATGAAAAATCCCTTTATCCTGAAAGGATTCCTGAGTGATGTTCTGGGCATCCCGATCCGGGACATCGAAAGCATCCGGGTGGTGGACCGCTATCTGGGACGCGGGTTTAAGGAAGGAAAGCTTGGCATATTGGACATAAAGGTCGAGGTCAGCCATGTTGGAATTATAGACATTGAGCTGCAGATGCTGGATGCGGAAGACTGGGAAAACAGAAGCATCTTCTATACCAGCAGGATCTTTGCCGAAAATGTCAGGAAGGGTGATGATTACCTGCAGTGTAAGAAAGTAATCAGCATCAGTATTTTGGGATTTGACTTGTGTAAGGACACCAATTACTTCTACTCACGTTTCCACCTGATGGAAGATGAGAGGCATACGTTTTACAGTGATATGCTTGAATTCCATGTGGTTGAATTGGGTAAGGTGGGTTGTATTCCCAGAGCTGAGCATAAGAAACTCCATAAATGGGCAAGATTATTTAGTACGAATAACGAGGAGGAGCGTATGATAATCGAAAAAGATCCCTACATAGAAGAAGCGTTGAAAGAATTAGAGCGAATAAGCAATGACCCTGCCAGGCGCCAGGAATATGAAGACAGGGAAGATGCGCTGCGGGACTACCGAACCCTGAAAGAGTCAGCAAGACGTCAAGGCAGACGTCAAGGCTTGGCTGAAGGTTTGGCTGAAGGGGAGGCGAAAGGAAAAGCTGAAGGGGAGGCTAAAATGATAGAAGTTATTATTAAAAAAATTGACAAAAAGAAAACCGTTGAGGAAATAGCAGATATGCTGGAACAAGACACCGGATATATCCGGGCAATAGCCGACTTAAGGAAAGCACATCCCGAACACTCTGCAATAGAGATTGCCAAAGAACTTGCAGCAAATAAATAGAGAAAAGAATGTTCATTGCATGAAATAACAAGGAGTTTTAATCTGTATTTATCCCAGATTTAAAACTCCTGTTTTTTAACCTCCAAAGCAAGTCCCCCCCGTTTCTAAGCGAAGCGAAAGCGGTGGGTGACTCATCTACCACCTCACCAAGTATCCATTTGTAAATCCGCCATTTTTTTAATCCACCATCTGCACATAAAAATCTTCACAATCGAACATATTTTTGGTATAGTAGAAGTAATGGATCAAATGCACTGAAATTAGGAAAATACCGAAAGGATGGAAAGAAAAAATGGAACAACTTTCATTATTTGATGATCGTGAAATGAGTAACCCCCTGGCCAGCCGTCTGCGGCCAAAGACTTTAGAGGAAGTCGTTGGGCAAAAGCACTTGTTGGGTGAAGGGAAAGTGCTGCGCCAGCTGATTGAAAATGATCAGATATCTTCAATGATTTTTTATGGGCCTCCGGGAACAGGAAAAACTACCATTGCCAGAGTTATCGCAGGAAAGACAAAAGCTGATTTTATCGATTTCAGTGCAGTTACCAGCGGGATTAAAGAAATCAAAGAAGTTATGATAAAGGCGGAGAGCAGTCGTAAGATGGGCGTGCGCACGGTTCTTTTCGTGGACGAGATCCATAGATTTAACAAAGCACAGCAGGATGCTTTCTTACCCTATGTTGAGAAAGGGAGCATTATCCTGATTGGCGCAACAACAGAAAATCCCTCTTTTGAAATAAATGCCGCGCTGCTTTCACGATGTAAGGTTTTTGTGATGAAAGCGCTGGAGCCGAAGGATATGGTTGAACTCCTGAAAAATGCTCTTAAAAATCCGATGGGCTATGGAAACCAGCAAATAAATATTGAGGAACATCATTTAAACGCCATTGCCATATTTGCAAACGGAGATGCCAGAACAGCGCTTAACACTTTGGAAATGGCGGTATTAAACGGGGAGATGACACCGGATGCGATTAATGTTAGCGATCAGGTGCTGGAGCAGTGTATCAGTAAGAAGTCATTGCTTTATGATAAGACTGGTGAGGAACATTACAATATCATTTCGGCGCTGCACAAATCCATGCGTAATACTGATCCGGATGCGGCGGTATACTGGATGATGCGGATGCTGGAAGGGGGAGAAAATCCACTTTATATCGCCAGACGATTGATTCGTTTTGCCAGTGAGGATATTGGGATGGCGGACAGTAATGCACTGCAGGTGGCAGTGGCTGCTTATCAGGCATGTCATTTCAATGGGATGCCGGAATGTGATGTGAATTTAACACACGCAGTAATTTATTTATCGATGGCACCCAAATCTAATGCTGCATATACTGCATGCGGAAGGGTTAAAAAGGATATCAGGGAATTACCTGCGGAGCCGGTGCCGCTGCAGATTCGTAATGCCGTAACGGATCTGATGTCTGATATGGATTATGGGAAAGGGTATGAGTATGCTCATGATAATAAAGAAAAATTGACGAAGATGCAGTGTATGCCGGAAGGGCTGAAGGATAGGAGTTACTATTGTCCTACGGAGCAGGGGGATGAGAAAGAAATAAAGCGGAGATTGGAAGTTGTTAAAGAATGGAAAAAGAATTAAAAAATAGTTAAAAAATAGTTGCTGTTCAGTGGGTAAGCAGGGATTTGCAATAGTGGTTGCTATTTGGATATGCAAATTTTCGGAAGGGGGGTATTTCAATGTAATGGGTGACATGACGCCACTGTGGAATGAGAGGTGCTAAGACCGCCCTTTAAATGTTTACGTAAAGCACCTCTCATTCCACAGTGGCTGGTTTTTGGCAGCTTGCAAGTTTGTAAGCGTGGTTCTTTTGCTATCGACGACACCCTTTTTTAGGATGCCTTTATAAATGTCTCGAATTTCTTTGTCAGATAAATCTTTTTCACTTGTCACGATGGAATAGTAGCCGTCATATTTTGATTCTTCTGCTATCCTGGTCTCGTTGATGGAAAGATCCTTGCCATCAACGATCTCGAATGTGTATTCGCTAAAAAGTATAGGTATCCTTGGATGTCTATTTTCAAACGGGTAGGGTGAGTGAAAAGAGGACACCAGAAACCACTGCGGAACGATCTGCCATATTACTTTTTGTTTTTGTAAATCTCTTAAGTTGACAAGGAGACTAAATATTTGACTAAATTCACAATGTTCTCGAAAACCAGCCAAGAATCCCTGCCAACTATCTTATGCGAAAGATCCGGTGTATGAGGGTAGCTGCGCAGCCTGCGGAGCAGCGTAAGGGAGAGAGGAGACCCAAGGAGTCACGAGGGCATTCCCGAGTGATGACTGGTTTAAGGGGCTCCGAAAGACCGCCGAAGGAGTCCGGTTCGCATAAGATAGTTGGCAGGGATTCTTGGCGTCCCTCTCCCAATATTTTCACCATACCCCCCATTAATGAATACCCCAACCTTTAAGTAAAAGACTTATCATTTAGCTGTTAACATCTCTCATACCCAGTACACAATATTTCTCTTCCCATGATCTTCCCGGATCTCCAGCCGGTCAATGCTTTGTACAAATTTCGAGAATTTTGTATACCCATAATCCTTTACATTAAAGTTATTGTACTTTGCCTTCAATACATTCCCCAATTCGCTTAAATTCACCCCTTCATCTCCCGAATTTTTAACAATAGATTTCAAAAATAATACAATCTCTTCGTTTGCTTTTTTATTATCCAGCAGGCTTACCATATAGGTCTTATTTTCTTTTTTCAGCTCCAGATCCGGCATTTCTTCTAAAAATTTGGATAACAAGCTATATCCATAGTTCCGCACATCAAAATCCGGATACTTCTTAATCAGCCTGTTTCCGACTTCACTGAGTCCGGTAGCCTTATCATTATTTTCGTTTTGAATAATAATATCGATAATATCTTTTTCAATAACAGTCTTGCTGATTACATTCGACTGCAGCTTACTACTCTCTTTCTTCCGCCCTCTTTCTTTATCACTTTCATGTTCCCTGTTTGATTTATTCAGAGATAAAGCAGTATCCTCACTATCCTCTTCATCATTGTCCATTAATACATCCAAACTGGTAAATACCGTACATGCTGCCCGAAATGAACGCGGTGTTTTTTCTTCGCCCATTCCAATTACGTCCATTCCTGACTCCCGTAATCTGCTGGCAAGCCTGGTAAAATCACTGTCGCTGGACACAATGCAAAAACCATCCACATTATTAGTATAAAGAATATCCATGGCATCAATAATAAGCGCCGAATCTGTCGCATTCTTTCCAGTCGTATTACTGAACTGCTGTATTGGCATAATAGAATTTTCTAATAATTCCTGTTTCCACTTTGAGGTCTGTGGGCTTGTCCAATCACCATATATTCTTTTGTATGTAATTACCCCATACTTTGTCATCTCATCTAATATATTTGAAATATATTTTGCGGAAATATTATCAGAATCTATTAGCACGGCATACCTTTTGTCTTCCATAAGTCATCACTCCTCCGATTTTTAGTTTTTTTGTTATTTTCCATTATCTCACTAACCAGAGCATTTTACAATATGAAAGCCTTTTTCTGTCAAAAGATTTAGTCGGACAGCGTATTGACATGCGAAGTATAGACGATGGAAACACAGGAGTCCTGTTATGGTTGAGAAATATCACAAATAATGCTACAATACAAATGCGGGTGATTTCCTTTTCATACATCGTTTCGGAGGAGTTTAATATGCATAAAATACTAATTATAGAAGATGATTTAACCATTGCCGATACACTGTCAAACCATTTAAAGCAATGGGGATTTGATACCCTTTATGTGACAGATTTTCAAAATATTATGGAACAATTTGTTGAATTTGATCCTCAGCTGGTTTTGCTGGACATTTCTCTGCCTTACTTTAACGGTTACCACTGGTGTACACAGATACGCAATCATTCCAAAACCCCCATTATCTTTATTTCTTCGGCTAACGATAATATGAATATTGTCATGGCCATGAGTATGGGAACCGATGATTTTATAGCCAAACCATTTGACCTCTCCGTGATTACTGCTAAAATCCAGGCCCTTATCCGGAGAACTTATGATTTCCAGGGACAGGTTCATTTAATTCAGCACAAAGGTGCCGTTTTAAATTTAAGCGATACCACTTTGACTTATGAGGATTCTAAAATAGAATTAACGAAAAATGATTTTCGAATTCTACAAAAACTTATGGAAAATGCTGGAAAAGTCATATCCCGGGATGCAATCATGACCAGGCTCTGGGAAAATGACAGTTTTATAGATGATAATACACTGACTGTAAATATAACAAGACTTCGTAAGAAATTGGAAGAAGCCGGCCTTCATAACTTTATTGTGACGAAAAAAGGGCTCGGCTATATGGTGGAATAGATGAAAGAGAATCTTATTTATATATCAGGCAGCTATATTTTAAAACATAGAAGACTGATAGCTGCCCATATACTTATCATTTTAAGCTATACCGCTGTATTTTATTTATCGAACCTGCCGGTTGCAGCCGTGGGTTATGCTGCGCTTTTATCATTTGCAGCGGTATTCATATTTATACTCCACGATTTTTACCGGTTTTATCAACGCCATAAAATGTTATGTGAGATGACTCATAAGATCACAGTCAGCCTTGATGAACTTCCGGAGGCCAAAGACTTGTTAGAGACAGATTATAATAATTTGATAAATCTTTTATATAACCATGCATTTTCATTATCTTCATCAGCCGATAATAAATGTCAGGAAATGACCGACTATTATACGCTTTGGGTCCATCAGATCAAGACGCCCATATCCGCCATGCGGGTGTTACTGCAAACGGAAGATACACCCTTGAATGCCAAACTGTCTCAGGAACTTTTTAAAATAGAACGTTACGTGGAAATGGTACTGCAATACCTCCGCCTGGAAAGCCTGTCATCAGATTTAGTCCTGCAGTATTACGATTTATCCGGCATTATACGCCAGGCGGCCAGAAAGTATGCCTCCGTATTTATTTACAGGAAAATCAAACTGGATATCAAAGAGATCAGATGTCAGGTTCTGACAGATGAAAAGTGGCTTGTTTTTGTAATTGAACAATTGATCTCTAACGCCTTAAAATACACAAAGTCCGGAACTATTTCCATTTATATGGATCCTGATGCCCCATTGATGCTGATTGTAGAGGACACCGGCATTGGCATCCAGGCAGAAGACCTCCCACGGATTTTTGAACGGGGCTTTACCGGTTATAACGGCCGCATGGATAAAAAATCCACCGGTTTGGGACTTTATTTGTGCAACCGTATTTTGAAACGGCTTTCTCATAATATAAGGATAACGTCTTCGGTGGGAACCGGTACAAAGGTCTTTATAGACCTCCATAGGGAAGATGAGTATAAATAGAGAAACCAATGGCGAAATCAGGATGGATAAAGTTTCTATGCACTGGAATCTGGCATTGATGTAAATCGTTTTTTTGCAGCGGAGTCAGAAAATCAGATTATAGGTGTCACAGCTTGTACCGACAATGGAAAACAAAAAGGATTTAACGAAAAAATATATATGCGTTATACTAGGTTTTAGTAAGAGGTCAATGTAATGATATTAGAAACGAAAAGATTATGGTTGAGAGAAATGGAGCAATCCGATTATTCCTCATTATGCAAAATATTACAAGATGAAGAAGCCATGTACGCTTATGAAGGTGTTTTCAGTGATGACGAGGTGCAATCGTGGTTGGATAAACAAATTAGAAACTATAAAGAACGAGGCTTTGGTTTATGGGCGGTTATGTTAAACGGAATAGACGAAATGATTGGTCAATGTGGGCTTACCATGCAGGAATATGGCAATAAGCAGATTCTGGAAGTGGGCTATCTATTTCAAAAGTCTTTCTGGGGTCACGGTTATGCTACAGAAGCGGCGATAGCTTGCAAAAATTATGCTTTCACAAAACTAAACGCAGCAGAAGTATTTTCAATAATCCGTGACACCAATATCGCTTCCCAGAATGTAGCTAAGCGCAGCGGTATGACTTTAGCCGATACATTTACGAAGCACTACCGTGGGATTGATATGCCCCATTTTTTGTTTTCGGTCAAACGTTCAGTACAGCAATAATGCGAAGTTGGGTTTGGTGCTTATCAACAAAAGCGAAACGACTGCCGACAGTTTGGCACGTTTGGTAATAAATGACTCTATTGGTAAAGTATTCAGCGAGATTATGCGATGAGTTCGGAGGGAGATTTAGATTGAGAAAAATTCTTTTTAGCAGAGAAAGTGATTGTTTACAGCCTCTCTTATCTTTAATTGAAAAGCAAAAACATAGAACACTGGTATTATGGGCACTTGAATATGCCGAAGAACTGGCACATAAATTTGAGAGAAAATACCCTGACGAACACAGACCCCGTGAAGCTGTCGAATCTTGCAGAGCATGGGCACAAGGAAGGGTTAAGATGCCAATTGCAAAAAAAGCTATCCATGCCGCACATAATGCCGCAACTGAGATAGCAGACGATATTGTTTATTGTTCTATTGCTCGTGCTATTGGCCAGGCTGTTGCAACTGTTCATGTGGAAACCCATGCTATCGGTGGACCTGTTTATGCTTTGACGGCACTCACATATGAGAGCGATAAAGAAAACGCACAGGTGGCAGTGGCAAAGGAGTGTGACAGATTATATGAGCGCCTGTTATATTGGGAAATGAATGTTGATACCGTGAAAACGTCGTGGGCAGAGTTTCTATTGAGGAATGATGTTCCCAATAAGGAGCGGCTGCATAGAGAAAAGCGAGAACAGAAAGCCCGTATGGTATAAGCTATTCGGTCGAGGCGGCATAAATATTATTGATATTATAATGCAGTATTAGAGCGTGTAGGAATAAAAATTTAATAGGTGTTTTCAGTGATTTGGCGTTGCTGACATGTTTCGGCAGAAGGGGGTAGAAAATTCTACTCTC